>OHQF01000084.1_pt1 | contig 70566 bp, 69 predicted proteins | sample 1578001 | NCBI WGS metagenome assembly OHQF01 (sample SAMEA3879538, study PRJEB24766) | human gut metagenome | biome: human-associated habitat; feature: feces | place: USA | collected 1985/1987 | reverse complement strand
AAAATGTATACGTTCAATGCTGTCAAATAAAGAATATGATGATTTACAAGATTATCTAAACAGCTTGTCTTCATCATTTCCAACTTCGTCATTTATATATGAAACGGGCAATTATATTGCCGATGCTATTTTAACCGAGAAACAAGTTAATTCACCCGATGACATTTCAATAAAATTTGACGGTGTTATTCCCACAAATATAGATAATACAGATTTATGCATTATTTTATCAAATGCTCTCGATAACGCTATTGAAGCCTGCTATTCATGCGATAACGATAAAACAATTAATGTTTACAGCGGATTTAAACATGGGTATTTTATCCTCAAAATTAAAAATCCAACTGTAAACAATATTGCAGACGGAAAAATGGCAACAACAAAAACAGATAAAACAAATCATGGCTTTGGACTGGCAAATATAAAAAGGACAGTACACAAATATAACGGTTATATCAGTACAAGCTGTGAGAATAATTTTTTTACCCTGAACATAACTTTTACAAGTTTATCTGAATAATCCTACTTTAGAATGATACTTTTTTATAAGAAACGAGCACCTTTATTTGTGGTGCTCGTTTCTTATAAACAACGTAAAATCGGCATTTTTAACCATTGATACCCTGTGATTACAGGCGTGCCACTGGCAAAAGTCATACCCTTTCCGCCTGTCAATTCGTCCATATATTTTGATTTCATAAGCAGATTGAAGGAACGTGCCGAACTGCCGCTTCCAAGCCCCGATACATTGTGCATTTTTGTTGCTGTGGCGAGATTCTTGTACATATGGCACTCGTCAATGAAAAGCTTGTCAAAACCAAGCTTCTCAAAATCAATAAAATCGTCCTTGACCTGTGCATCATTCAGCTTGTTGAGCTTGTCCTGATATGAAGCAATTGCAGACTCGATTTTCTTCACAGAAAAGCTATTTTCACCATACGCAGCTGCGCTTTCCATTTCTTCACGAAGCTTTGTAAGCTCCGCTTCAAGATACATCTTTTCACGTTCGGGAGATAATCCCATACGGTCAAACTGCGTATGACCGACAATTACAGCGTCCCAGTCATTAGCTGCTATCTTAGCAAACAGTTTCAGACGGTTTGCTTTCTCAAAATCCTTCTTCGTAGCCACAAGAACATTCGCATTGGGATACAGCTTTCGGAAATCATTGCCCATCTGCTCTGTAAGGCTGTTGGGAACGGCAAACAGGGATTTTGTATGCAGTCCCAGCCGCTTTCCCTCCATAGCTATTGCGATCATCTCATAGCTTTTCCCCGCTCCAACGGCATGAGCAAGCAGCGTATTACCGCCGTATAATGCTCTTGCGACAGCATTTTTCTGATGCTCTTTAAGAGTAATATCTGTGTTCATTCCCACAAAATTAAGATGTGAGCCGTCATATTCTCTGGGACGTATGGAATTGTATATCTCATTGTAAGTCTGCACAAGCTTCTCTCGCCTGTCGGGATCCTTGAAGATCCAGTCCTGAAATTCGGACTTTATGAGATTTGCGACCTGACGTACTGCCTTGGTTTCCTCCTGATTGACAACAAGAATATAGTTGCCCTTTTCATCACGCATTTCATAACCGTTTTCATCTTTCTTGCGGTCCTTGACCTGAAGATCGCTGTTATTCAGTATCCCTTCAAGTATCTTGTATGCGTGCATACGGTGTGTGCCGAAAACATTGGTTGCCGTATAATTTTTCTTTGAAGCCGCATTGACATCTTCAATCTTCCACTCGCCTGCAGCTTTGCTGTACTGAACAGTCATAGCACGTCTGCCGTTCCAGTCGGGATTGAACTTTTCGCAGATAAACTGACGGATATATTCTGGGTCTATCCAGTGGGAACCCAATTTTACCGAAATATCTTTTGCTTCAACTCTGGTCGGGATAGCTTTTTCAAGTGCAGCTCTGTTTTCGGAAATGTCCATATCTTCAGGTGCATTTTCAAGCTCACTGATTTTTTTGCGTATATTTCCTGTGAGATATTCATCGGCAGTTACATACTTTTCTTCTTCCTGGGGCAGTCGGAATATCTGTCCTTGAAGGTCTGAAATCATGCTGTCTTTGTCCATACCGCAAAGCTCGGACATATATGCGAAATCCACTTTTGCCTTTTCGGATATGGAAATTATGAGTGCTTCCTGCGCCGTTTCAACGTGCTCGGCAATAGTTTTCGGCTTTACTGTGTTATGTTCAAAGATATCCGCTTTCGTATAGGTGTTATGCTCCTTATCCTCATTTTCAAGTGCGGAAAGCAGCTGGTAATCATCATCACCCTTAAATGCGTCCTTGTTCTTTTTATCGGAAACAAAGCCGTATTTTGCTACAAAAGCATCATATACCTTGTTGAGTTTTGCTCTGCTCTCGGATATAGCCTCGTCAAGTGAGCTGTCGGCATTATTCATCTGCAAATCAAGCAGTTCACGAACCGTATCACGCAGCTCAACCATAGCAACAGCACGGACAATTTTATCCTTGCCCTTACCCTTGACCGGGACTTTTTCCATAGTGTCCCCTGCTTCTCTGTAATAGAGTTCGCCATTTACAGCCTGAAAGCTGAACTTGCGGGATTCTGCGGGTGCAGGGATAACATCGGCATTGATATCGGAGGTTCTCTGAACTTCCGCTGCCTTGTATTCACCCTTTATATTCTGCACAGCTTCGAAAAGCAGATTTTTCAGCATAGACGGATCATCAAGCTTTACTGTGACCTCATTACCGAATCTACCCGATACTTCCTTGAAATCGCCAATGACCATTTCGGGGTGTTCTGCAAAATAGTTGTTCACATCAAATCCGTCAGCAGATACGCCAAGCTTTACCCAGCCTTCCTTATCGGAATTTATCTCAATAGGACGCTCACGTTTCTGCAGGAACAGTATATCCGATACGACTTCTGTTCCTGCATTCGCCTTGAAAGCAGTATCGGGTAATCGAATAGCACCAAGCAGTTCCGCTCTCTGTGCAATATATTTGCGGATATCGTCATTTTCCTTATCCATAGTTCCCTTTGAGGTAATAACTGCGACCACTCCGCCGGAGTGAACCTTGTCCAGAGATTTTGCTATGAAATAATCATGGATAAGGAAATTATTTTTGTTGTAATCCTTGTCATTCACCTTATAATTGCCGAATGGAACGTTGCCGATAACAACATCAAAGCTGTTGTTTGCAAATGTGGTTTTCTCAAAACCCTTTATCTGAATATCAGCATCGGGATAAACCTGCTTTGCAATTCTGCCCGTAAGGTCATCAAGCTCAACACCATGAAGCTCGCTGCTACGCATATTCTCGGGCATTACACCAAAGAAATTGCCTATACCCATGGCAGGCTCCAATATCTTGCCTTTTTCAAAGCCGAGGTTGGCTAACCCCTCATAAATAGCATTGATAACAACGGGAGATGTGTAATGTGCATTTAGAGTTGAACGTCTGGCATCGGAATATTCCGTATTATCGAGTACAGTTTTCAGCTTTTCATATTCATTTTTCCAATCGGAATTATTCGGGTCAAACGCCTGCGGAATAGCTCCCCAGCCTGTGTAACCGGAAAGTATCTTCTGCTCTTCGGAAGTGGCAATTCTGCCATCAGATTCTATCTTTTTAAGGGTTTCAACAGCTGATACATTGGCATTAAATCTTGCCTTCGGTCCGTTTACACCCAAGTTTTCATCGGTAATAACATAGTTTCTGTTCCGAGTATCCACTGGGGACTGAACCTTTTCCTTGCGCTCCGCTGCTTCGACAAGAGAATATCCACGTTCTGTAAATTCAGAAAGTGTAATACTTTCCATAGTGTGGAATAAGCTTGACGTTTCTTCAAGGATTATCATATTATCGGAAATATCCGCAATACGATAAAGCCCATCGTTCTTTTCAAGAATATCTCCGATAGCAGGGGCATAGCTGTAATCTGTTCTGTCAAGTTTATTGATAGGAATTTCGGGAAAGTCTGTTGCTTTCTCAATAAACAGAGAATCCTTCATAACAAAGTCAAAATAGTTATTGTCAAGCTTACGAATATTTCCGTCATGGTCGGTAAGTTCAATATGATATTCAGCACTTGAAACACCGCTGCGCATATTTTTCAGATGAGCTTCGATATCCGCAAACATATCCTCCGCCGATACGCTGTTTTCATCTTCCCAAACATCAACTGAAATACTGTTTGTTCTGTTGAATGCGTACTTGGTGAATGAACCGTCCTCATCGGGAGTGTAGCTTGCGGTTATCTCCTCAAATGCGGGATTTTCAGCATCGCTGAGATCTCGATCATTCCATTCTGTTCTGCGGACAAGACTTATCTTTTCATAATCATTGAGATTTATCTGCTCTTTTTCCTTACCCAGAAATTTATCAGATACATCAACAAAGCCATATGAATCAACATAATTTGCTTCATTGTTCATAACGATAATGTCACTTACGGAAAGCGAATGTCCGTTAAAATCTTCGGGGCGGTCAAGATTGAATTTTGTGTAGATTGCTTCAAGCTTGTTTTCGTCCTTAAATTCATCAAGGCTGCCCGAATACACAAGGTCGTAATTTTCCGGATTTGCAGGCTCACCGTGCTTTTCCGCAAGTGAATATCCCTCAAAACGTATAGCGTGATTTTCGGGACTGTTCTTCAGCTGATATATTTTGTACTCATTATCCTGCGGAGACTTCTCAATTCCATATTTCTGCAGGATCTCATGAGCATGAACAAGGCTTGTGAAATCCGTATTTTCGTTAGCATTGTCAATGATTATCTGTGCTCTGCGAATGCGATCATCAATATCCTTTTGAGTGATATATTCACCCTTTTCAATAAGGTCGGATATGGTCTTAGCCACTTCCGCCCATGTGAAATTCTCCTTGCCTGTTGTCAGGGTTATCTCAATGCCATTTGAATCATGGTCAGAAAATTTTACAGGGCCGTCGCCGCTGTGACCGCCGATACCATATTCTTTTTTGAGAAAATCTACGAAATTCTTCTTTTCAGGATTGGTTTTGTAAAAATCCTCTACCCTAAATTTTCCGTCCACAAAGCCTGTACCACGCATGACCTCATTATATATAAGATTTTCACGGGAAATATTGTTCTCGTTTGCAATAAGGTACATAAGCTCCTTTGCGTGTCCCCATAAAAAGTCCCCTGTTCTCCCCGATTCTCTGTCCGAAACGGAAAGTCTGTCATCGTGCGGCTCAAATTCAAGAGCATAGGTATAGCCCATAAGGGAAATATCCGTATTTTTCAGGGAATTGAATATCTCTTTGGCATCTCCGATAGTTATATCCTCGGTTGGGTCAAGTCCCGCACCCTTAACTATCTCACGGAAAACAGCCTTGGGATTATTATTTAAAAATCGGTTTAAGGTATTGCTTTTCTCCGCCAGCTTCTGTCGTTCTTCGGGTGTAGGCTCGGTTATATTTCCGACAATGGAATCAAGTATTTTTTCATCACGATAAGCAATATATTCGCCAATATTTTCTTCAAAATACTGCTCCGCTTCACCCCTTCGCATAAAACCGCTGAAATCGTCATTTATGGGTGAAAAATTACCCTGTGAATCTTCTTCCTCAATATCGAATTTTCCTTCGGAGTTCTCGGATATCCAGAAGGTTTCATCGTTATACTTTGCAGCATAGCTTGTGGGGTTTCCGTTATCATCAGTCGTTTCGGGAATGGGTGTCCACTCTATTTCAGACTCGTGCTCGATCACTTCTTCCTTTTCGGTTTCTTCCTCACCAAGCAGCTCATGCGGAGTTTCAACGGAATAGCTTTCCGATTCAAGACAGAGTATCTCGCTGTGTGCCATAACTTCCTGCAAATGTTCGGAAATATATGCACATTCCTTATCATCTGCACTTACAGATTCACTGTCCCCGCCTATCTGATAAAATTCGACATTTACATCAGCAAACTGCTTGCCCGTGCGCTCAATGTAATCCTGATACTCGTCAAGTGCAGTAATATCGTACCTGCCAACATAGTTTCCGACTACAAACGGTTCTTCATCGTCAATAGTGACAACGGAAAATGTCAGCGTATTGTTTTCAAGGTCAAGCGCATCGGCTATCTCGTCAATGCCCCTTATTTCCTTAAAAGAAACGATAGGATTTTCCGCACCGTAAATGTGCATGGTCTGCTCGTCGATATTTACATCAATAGCAGCAATGCCGTCGGTCTGCGAATACTGTGCAAACTCAATTTCGGTTATCTGAGTTCTGCCAAGCGCACATAATTCCATAAAAAGCTTGTCCGAATTTGCAATAGCATTTCTGACCGATTCTTCGGTAATATCGTTTGCAATATAATATCTGCTTGTATCGTACTGGGATACCGCAAGTACAGCCGTTACGGGTGCTTTTTCATTAAGAATACGGTCAAGCTCGGCAGTGCCGACATGAAGCATATCCTCAAAATTCAGCACGGATAAATGTTCACGATTCATCTGCTCAAGAGAATCATAATGCTCCGTTTTTGCAAGTTCATCATCAATAAAGTATGATACGGAATAGTTTTCAAGGTCTGCTTCCACCTGTAAACTGTGATTACCCTGTTCTTCCGAACCTATCTCGGTATATCCGATAGAAATATGTTTCATATCCGAAAAATCCGCTTCGCTTGAAAATTCGGAGTCAAGATAATCCTCGATATACTTCTTCGCAATATCAAGCTCGGATACAACAGTTTTTTCACCATTGCCAAGATACTGTCCGTTCCTGTGCAGTTCGTATTTATCCACATTTGATGTTACGGCATACTCGCTGTTTCCCATACGCTCGTTTTTGGAAATACCCACATCATTGGGGTAAATACCATTCATGGAAACCACTTTAATATCTGCACCCTTGTATCTGTATCTATCGCCGACTGTAATATCTTCGGCGGTTCTCTCGGGTGCAGACTGCTCCTTTTCAATGCTCTTTGCTTCATATTCACGAACAGTATTCGCAAACAGATTAAGCAGTCCCGGGTGAGTGGTAAGGTAATTAGCGTTAATCCCCATACGCATATTATCGGCGAGCTTTCCTATAATTTCATTTCCCCAGTTATAGTTTTCCTTTGAAATGCGACCGTCAAAATCTTTCTTATAAAGATTTGCAGCAACAACCACCTGGATCCTTTTAAGGGAATATCTTTCCAGAAGCTCTGTCAAAGCTCCAATGCTGTCAAGAGTGTTATTATTGTAGTGCTTGCTCAGAAACGCATCTATATCATGAGCACACGCAAGATTTTCCTTTCGGAACAATGCTATGTTTTCTCTGTCAATAGCTTCATTTATCTTGTTAGCAGTCAGTTTCAGAAGCTCTGCAACATCGGAATAGCTGTTAAGATATTCATCACTTGACCAGTCATCATAAAGATCATTAAGAGTATTGGGTGATGAAAGCAAGGCATTTATCTGCTTTTCGGAAATATCAAGATTTTCTTCGGTTATGTATGTCTGGATATTATCCTTTGTGCTTATCTCATAAGCCGACTCAATAAGAACAGCCGGAGTTTCCTTTTTCATATCATCAAGAAAAGCTTTCCACTCTGCTTCAACCTTGTTTGCAAGCTTTTCTTCGGGAGTGATGTTATCATATTTTTCATGATAATCGGAAAAGCCATTCCACGCTTCGTCCACAAGAACATTTCTGTCCTTGTCGATTATGATGCCAAAGGTTTCATCGCCGTACTCCTCATTTTCAAGCAGAAATATCTCCTTGCCGTCAACGTTTTCGGTATCGACAACATACCATGTACCTTCATAACCGTCGATAACAAGTTCATCGCTGTCGGCAGTAATTTCGCCTTCAAGTGATTTCTTTGCTTTCTGTACGGCGGGAGTGTGCTCTTCAAGATATGCCTGAATAGTCAATTCCTGATATCTTCTGACAACATCATTGCTTGGATTTATGTAAGCAGCTGCATAGTCCTCAAAATATCCCGAATGGGTATCAATAACATTCTGCCTGCAATTTTGATAGATATATTCAAGGAAATTGCCAGAGTTGTATGCGGCAAGAACATCATCTTCTGTGATAGTGATGTCGATAAATTCGCCATCGCCGCCGTCACCCTCTTCATTGAAATACACCCACGAAAATGCTTTGCTGTCGGGATTGTAAAGAATATCGTTGGGATAAAGATTATCCACATGAGGAAATCTTGTCTGAATAATGATATTTCTTTCATGCATCGCCCTGTCGGCTGCACGATCTTCATCGTTGTTGCCCCACTCCATAAGCTGACCTGTGGTGTTGGTATAGCCTATGTCGTGTCCGTCCGCATACGCAATCGCATCATTGACATTTCCGAATGTGGGGCACTTGCCCTCATCATCAAGATATACGGCAACCTCTTCCCCTGTTTCGGGGTCATATTCGGAAATGTAATAGTCCATATTAGGCTCATCGGAAACGATACGGAAGAATGTATTTTCCTCAATGCGCATTTCCGTAGGGTGGAAGAACTCGTTGTCGGGATCAAGAAACATATTTCTTGCTTCTTTCAGACTTTCAAAGCCTGCGGTTTCCCCTGTCTGCATATTACGGATATTCACAAACCCGTTTGTATCGGCAGTACGTTCATATCCCTTTTCACGCAGCTCATTTACAAGATCCATATTCTGAATGTTATCAATTATCCTGCGGACAAAGACTGCGTTGGTATCACCTGCAACAGTAATTGTTGCAGCCGTATCGGTTATTCTTCCCGAGAACTTTATCGCAGAATCGCCTGCAAGGATATTCGCCGCCTGCAGTGCAGTTTCTGGATCCGTGTTTATATACCTTCTGTCAGCGGCAGGAAGATCCTGATACTTTGTATTGCCGATAATACGGGTATTGCTTCTGTTCTGCTGGCTAAGGGAGTTCATAACAGCAAGTGCCTTTTCCCTGTCTGCCTTGCTTACAGTGATAGTGTTCTTGTAACCAATAGTAGCCGAAAACTTAATGTTTTCCGCATTCAGCCTGTCCATAACAACCTTGATATTCTGAGTCGTGAGATTAAGAAAGCTGCGGTCATCGGGAGCAAGCTGTCTGTAGTATTCCTTGTTTACATATTCAGACATATTTATCATTCCTTTCCTTGAAATGGGTTGGTGGATATCGCCGTTATATCTTTTTCAGCGTATCTCTGACAAGATCCATAATTTCGTCGTATGACATGTTTATTTCCGCACTGAACTTGTCCATACGGCTGACCTCATCTGCGTGAATTTCCTTATTGACCTTTGCCATCTGTGCTTCAATAACCTTGGTACGATTGGCAGCGGACTTCTCATTTTCTATGGACTTTGCGTGCTTTTCTTTAAGCAGTTCACGCTTTTCAAAAAGCCTTTCCATACGATTGACAGGAGTGGTTTCTTTTTTAGGTTCGATGTCGGGAAAAGCGTGCTCCAGTGGAGCACGAACCTCACCGATCACCTCGTTTTCTCTTATAAATTCTTCATACTGCATTACCTCTTATACCTCTTCAAACCCGTCAAGATCTTCATTTCTGTGGTACTTGTCACCTGTAAAATAGAACTTCCTGACAAGAACATCGGTAGTGTTTCTCCTGATACCCTTTCTGTCAACATAGTCCCCTGTGGTAAGACTGCCGCTGACTGCGATCATATTGCCCTTAGAAAGATGATTACAGATTCTCTCCGCAGTCTTTCCCCATGCTGTGCAGCGGATAAAATCCGTGAACTTATTTCCGCCTGCATATCTGTCAACAGCAATCTTGAAATTTACCACAACGCCAGCCGAGCTTCTCACAGGTCTGAGTGTAAGATCGGTTGCAATTCTGCCCATGATATTTACGTTATTCATATTCGTACCTCCTGCGTTATCTCGCATTGTTATCTTTATTTTTATTGTTTTCCTGAGTTTTGTCAGGGTGTTTTTCGGCATATTTGACCTGAACCTTTTCCGCCCATTTGCCGATATTCTCTACCGCATCAATAAATGCCTTGTCCTTGACAGCATCAAGGGTGATCGTTGCCTTGCCCTCGGAAAATTTTGCAGAAACGGTTACTCCCTCTTTCTGTGCTTTCTGAGTAATATTGAAGCCTGTTTTGGAATCGGTGTTTATGTATGCTTTGTTTTCGATGCTTTTGTACTCGTTCTTATTGAAGAACTTCACGGCCTTTTCGGGAGTTTTTTCGGCATCGTGGAACTTTTCGGAAATCTTGTCTGCCAGTTTGTTTGCCGCTTCTGCAATATTGGGATTCTGTTCAGCTACACCCTTTAAGGCTTCGATAACAGTATTATGATTCTGCTCCTTGTCCTCATTGGTAAGACAGGTAATGGCGAATTTCTTCATCTCATCGACCATATTCTGATCATTGTTATCTCCGCACATGACCTCCGCCGCTTTTAGCGCAAGGTATTTGAGATTGGTAAGCTCATTGTTGTTTACGACCCTGTTTCTGCCGCTTTCCTTTGCATCATAAACAGCCTTGTCAGCATGCTTGAACTCCTTATCAAAAACCTTTCTTGCATTTTCGGGTGTGACCGCACCCTTGGGATCCATAGTGTGAACCCCCATAGAAACAGTAACCCTTACATCAAGAGGCTTTCCCTCATGCTGAATGTTATGGACAGTATTTTCGATAGTGGAACGCAATCTTTCGGCTATATCCATAGCAACTTCGGGATCGGAATTGATGATACATACCATTTCTTCGCCGCCCATACGGAAAGCGCAGTCAGCACCTGCCCTTGTACCTTCCTGCAGTACATCTGCAACACCTTTGAGGATAATATCTCCCGCATCGTGACCGTATGTATCGTTGACCTGCTTGAAATGGTCAATATCGCACATAATGATGTTTACGGTCTGACCGTCATTAAGATTTCCGCACATGGTATTGGAAAGATACTCGTTAAGTCCCTGTCTATTTTTCAGATGTGTAAGCTCATCGGTAATTCTGCCCTGATGCTCAAACTCCTTTTTCAGAGCAAGCTCAACGGTATTTACGATCTGACAGCCCTGGCGGAAATTATTGTAGTCGGTAGGAGTAAAACCTTCGGATTTTTCCGCTACAATAACGCCAACAGATTTTCCAACTGACGATACAAGCGGGATAACAGCTTCCTTTCCGTCACTCAAAGTATCTTTGCTTTCAAAAGCATTTTTCAGCTCTTCCGCATTCTGTTCCGACTGCCAGTTGCGGTAATCTCCATGCGAAAAAAACTTGCCATTTGTATTGTCATAGCAATAGAATGTAGCCTTGTCGCAGTTTGTGAGCTGCTTTGTGACCGATTCTATCTCGTTCATGGTATTTTCAAGGGACTGGCTCTCGGTGATAGCAGATACAAACTTGTTTATGGTATCGACCTGATTTTCCAGCTCACCAAACTTGCTTTCAAGCTCGGCGTTTTTCTCTTCAAGAGCAGCCACTCTGGCAAGCAGCGCCTGTAATTCCTGTTCACTCATTTATATATTCCTCCATTCAAACAATGTAATTTGCATATTCAAAGCTGTATTCTTTTTCGTCATCACCCTCTATAATGGCTTCTGCAATTTTATCAAGGGTGTCCTGAAGTTTTTCAAGATAAACGCAGAATTTATTGAAAGCGGCTCTGCTTTCAAAGGTGTATATGGCATCTGTGCCGTATTCCGACTTTTCCTCATCGGTCGTAGGATAAACGCATGACATACCGACAAAAACCGCATCAAAGAACTCCTTTGTATGCTGTTCCCCGTCAATACCGTAAATGCGGATATGCACTTCCCGCTGTTCTTCAAGAATGAAAATTTTCATGATGATACACTTCCCTTTCTGTTTGCCTTTAAGTCGGCTTTTTTCTGTTTTATGTCCGCTTTTGCCTTTAATTCGGAATTGGCATTGCTTTTCAGCTCACAAAGCTTCTGCATGAATTTGTTTTTGCTGAGCTGCTCTTCTCTGAGCTGTACCTGTTCTTCAATCAGCCGCTTGGCATATTCCCTGTCCCGGGGCTTTATCTTTTCCCACTCTGATTCGGGAGATACTGCAATCTCCAACTTTCCTCCGATAAGCTCCTTTTTGATTTTTTTATCCCTCGACCATTCCGAAATGGTTGTCCAGATATCATCAAAATCAAAGGGTATCTTGCGGAATGTTTCATTATCCAAACGGTCATATTCCTTGTCCGTTTTCATAATGAAGAAATACACCTTATCTCCGTGAGTGACCTCCAGAATAGTATCGGGAATAATTGCACGTTTACGCAGACATCTTCCCAAAGCTATATTGATAAGCTTGTTTTCATCATATTCCGTGTTTTTACCAACAACATCTGTAAGGTCATCATCAATGGTTTCCAGAGCCACATTATCCGGAACGTTATAGTCAAACCAGCAAGGAAACTTGGTGCATATCTTCCGCCTGCGGGGATATACTCTGATTGTGAATTTCATCTTGCATTTATGTACATATTCCTCATAGGCTTCAAGAAACTTATCGTCAAAAAGGATATTTTCAGACTTCACATACTGCAAAAATTCTTTGTAATACGGCTTTTTATACACCGCTGTCAAGTATGCAACGTCCTTTATGTCAAGAAGAATACAATCCTTGATTGAAACCTTCTGCGGCTTCTCCCCTCTGAGCAGCATTTCCACATACTCTTTCAGATCATTGAAATCACCGTTTTCAAGCCCGCTCATAAGATCTTTCCTTTCCAACTTTTCAAGAGTATATTGCTTATCCTCACACTTTACTATGGCAAATTCCACATCATTTTCAAAAAGCATCTCCAGATATTCCTTATCTTTCAGATGTACAAATCCGTCAACAATAAATGTGTATCTGCTGTCAAAAAGTGCAAACGCCGACTGTACATCTATCTGCTGCATATCGTCAAATTTCTTTGAAAACATTGCACACAACAAAACATTGCGAATAACGTTCCCGTCATATCTGTCCTCTGCGTTTTCGGCAGCCTGCTCGATCAGGATTCTTTCGACCTCTGCAATTTCATCGGCATAATTATCACAATCGCCTGCCATGTATGCAAAGGTATCGTTGTCAAGATAACCGCCGCCGTAAAGAATGAGAAGCGATGCCAGAGCGGGAGAAAAATTCTTTGCCGAAAGTATATCCCGTATATCATCGGGCAGCCTGCACACCGATATATTTTCAGGCATATCCACTCCGAAAATATATGAAATGAACATATCCCGCCAAAGCTTTTCTTTCATCTGCGGAGAACCGCAGAATTTATATAGATTGACTTCCTTAGCCATCGTTCTTTTCCTCCCTGAAGTTGACGTATTTTCCGTTGATACTCATAGAATATCTAACTTTCAGTGGATTACCTCCAACCTGTTTCTTTATCTTGTAGAACGGCTTGCCTTCAAGCACATCTTTGACATTTGCGGCTGTAATGGATATTTTATTGAACTTATCTTCCTTCCATATTGCAAAGCCGCATTTATTGGAGCAATAGAAATTCTTATCACTCTCATAAACATCACTGCCGCACTTAGGGCATTTTCCGAGAGATACTTTTTCAGCCTTTACCCTATTGAGATTTACATACTTTCCTGTGTCCTCAAGGGTGTAATCGGAAAAATATATCTTACCGTCCTTTGACTTTGCTTTGAGCTTTACATTTTTTCCTGAAAGCAGGTTTTTCAGGTGGTCTGCCGTTATGGTATCTTCGATGAACCTATCATTCTTCCATACAACAAAACCGCAGCCGTCCTTGCCAGATTCGCAGAAGAAATTCATTTCACCCTCAATGATGTTCTTTCCGCATCGAGGACAAACACCAACGGCTTCACGCTGATTGGGATTGCGGTAATTCAGCGGTTCTCTGTGACGGGACGGACTTTTCTCATAATTCACAACGGAAGTAACAAACGCCTTTATTTCATCAAGAAATTTTTCACGGTCAAAGCCTTTTTCCTTGATATTGTTAAATGTCTGCTCCCACTCCGCCGTTCTTTCAAGGGATTTCAGGCTTTCGGGAAGAGAATCAATAAAATCTCTGCCAAGCTGCGTTGATACGATATTTTTTCCGTTTCTTTCGGTATAGCCTACCTCAATAAGCTGCTCGATAACATCTGCTCTTGTGGCTTCTGTGCCAATACCTTTGCCTTTGACCGCCGCTTTCAGTCCCTCATCGCCAATGCGGTTGTCGATGTTGTTCATAACGGAAAGCAGGCTTGCATCTGTGTAATGCTTCGGCGGCTGTGTTTCGCATTCCTTGATATGAATATCTTCTGCAACAAATGTGCTGTTCTGTGAATATTCCGCCGATGATGAAGCATCATTGTCGGCATCGGTATCATAAGCTTTCCAGCCAAGCTCCAAAGGCTTCACAGTTTTCAGCTTGTATGTAACATCATTGCACCAAAACTCATAGTTTGTTTCTTCGTATGTGTACGGCTTGTCCAACACGCAAAACAGACGATTGACTATGAGGTTATACACATTCATTTCACGCTCTGTAAGGCGATCAGGATTTTCGGGAGTATCTTCGGGAATAATTGCATGGTGGTCATGTCCTTCCATAGCCTTGTCATTTACAACACGGATGTCGAAGTTAAGTCCCTGTCCCAAAAGCCCACGACAGCGTTCCGAATACTTTTCATTTGCCACCATATCGCTTACTGTCTTGATGATTCTGCTTTTCATGCCCTCGGAAATGTACTTGCAGTCGGTTCGGGGATATGTGGTAAATTTCTTTTCGTAAAAGCTCTGTGCCGCTTCAAGAACTTCCTTTGCTGTATATCCGTACAACCTGTTTGCTTCCTGCTGCAAGGTTGTCAGCGAATGTAACAGCGGTCTGTTTTTGCTCTTGTTTTCCGTGATCGCAGAGCGAACATTTACGTCTGTACCCTTGCTTCTGGCAAGCACATTTTCTGCTTCTTCCCTTGATGAATATACTTTTTCCGAAATAGCTCCATTATCCATTTCAAGACGATATGATACAGTTTTTGAAAACTTTTCGATTTCCTTATCCCTGTCAACAATTATGGAAAGCACTGGCGTTTTCACTCTGCCAACTCTGTGAGGGTAATTATCCATGACCCCATAAAGACGGGAAAGATTCATTCCGATTATCCAGTCAGACTGCTCTCTTGCAAGTGCGGCTTCATATTCACCGTCATAATTGCTGTCGGAAGGAAGATCATCAAGACATTTTCTTATCGCTTCATCTGTCATGGAATTGCACCACATTCTGTAAACAGGCTTGGTGCATTTGTTGGCATTGTAAATATGGCGAAATACAAGCTCTCCCTCACGTCCTGCGTCCGTTGCGCAGATTATGGATTCCACCTCGGGCAGATTTATGAGCTTTGCAATAATTCTACGGAGTCCGTTTGTACTGTCACATTCGGGGAAAAGCTCGAATGTGGGGAACATGGGCAGCTCGTCAAGTTTGTATGCCTTGCTGTATCCGTAATCCTCGGGCATTCCCAGGCTATACAGATGTCCTCTTGCATTGACAACATAATATCCGTTGCCTTTATAGCAGAACTCCTTTCCGTCATATTCTTTATCTGATGCTCCTACCACTGCCGCTATGATTTTGGCTGTGGAGGGCTTTTCGCTTATGATAAGCTGCATTTTATCAGTCCTTTCTTGATTTTGGGGAAGATTTATGTTATACTTATGAAAATGAAACAATTCTACAAATCGAAATTTGGAGAGGTAATCTATGGACTATACAATTAGAAATATAAGAGAAGCTGAATATAAAATATTAAGCGATTTTTTATATGAGGCAATATTTATTCCCGAAGGTGTCAAAGCACCTCCAAAAGATATTATTAATAAACCTGAATTACAGGTGTATATATCAGATTTTGGAAAGCATAGTGGAGATTACTGTCTTGTTGCAGAGTCTGACAAAAAAATTGTGGGTGCCGTATGGGTTCGGATTATGAATGATTATGGTCATGTTGATAATGAAACTCCATCTTTTGCAATATCATTATTCCCAGAATACCGAAACCATGGAATAGGAACTGCTTTGATGAAATCAATGATTGATCTACTGAAAACAGAAAAATATAAGCAAGCATCACTTGCCGTTCAAAAAACAAACTATGCAGTTAATATGTACAAGAATGTTGGATTTGAAATAACTGACAAAAACGAAGAAGAGTACATTATGATATGTAAACTTTAATTCGTCAAATTCCAATATATCGGGGAATTTCATTACTCAGTGTTATAGGAGGCTTCTTATGGTCACTGAATTAAAATATGCCAAAACAAATACATATCTGATAAAGGGAAAGGATAAGTATATCCTTTTTGACACCGATTGGGCAGGCACATTTTCTCTATTCTGCAAATCCCTAAAAAAGTTCGGGATAAAAGTGCAGGATATTGGGTATCTTTTTATTTCTCACTTTCATCCCGATCACATGGGCATTGCTCAGGAAATTGCCGATTTGGGAGTGCAGATCGTTGTTATGGATATTCAGCAGAATTTCATTCACAACGCCGATCAGATTTTTGAGAAGGAAAAACGTTCAAAATTCATACCAATAGATGATAGTAAAATTCGGATAGTCAGTATTTCTGAAAGCAGAACGTTTCTCAGTGAAATAGGGATAAACGGAGAAATATTCCATACCCCGGGTCACAGTGATGACAGCATTTCCTTATATCTCGATGATGGTTTTCTCCTTGTCGGTGACTTAAATCCTCTATATGAGCTTGAAGCACATAAAGGAACACAAATTGCTGACAGCTGGAACATTCTTCTGAACCTAAAACCAAAGGTTGTTTATTATGGTCACGCCAAAGCTGCCGTTCTTGATAAATCGGCTCCGAAAACCTCTTTGGAAAAAGTTTCGGATAAGGAAATTTTCAGCCTTGTAAAAAAGATAATGAAATGTATTGATAAAGGTTATTCTGTTGACATCATTCAGAAGAAAACCGATGCTGATTCGGAATTTATTCAGGACGTTGCGAGAATGTATCTTACACATCAGAACGTCAGCGTTCAGGGTATATTAGACCGGATCGAAATAAAGAACAAATAGTTTTTCCGCCGTTTCCGAATAAGATGCGGCGTTTTCTGTTTCATTCACCGCAAAGTCAACCTCTCTATCCATGAAATACACATATATATTTGTGAGAATGGCAAGCACGATTATAACCATAACAGTCACACCATACCTGAATGACCTGTTCTCCCAGTTTTCCTTCCACCATTCCTTGAAACTCTTCACTTCTCTTCCTTACCTCCCGTCTGTTTCAGCCTGCCCTTATTATGTTCAACAGCAAAGAGAGCAACCGACAGCGACGCAAACACAACAAGATGCAGCTTGCTGTCATTCCAGATATCTTCAAGCAAAGTTTCCTCCGCCTGTTCAATCTCAGACTGTTCGGGCGGATTTTCTTTATTTTTCTGCCACTGTCTGTAACCAAGCCCGACTGCTGCCAGAGCCGTCACGATCACAATGACCGCAACAGCACGGAACCACTCTTCCTTTTTGTATCTGCTTATGAAATTCTTTGCTGATCTGAATGGATTATTCATCGCTGTCCTCCCCGCCCATCGGCGTATCCACACTCCAGTAATTGTTGGGTATCTCACCGTTCTCGATAAGCTTCTGATAGAATTCCTCTGCCTTTGCACTATCGGCAGCACCGAATCTGCGGTAGTCGGCTTCGGTAATATCAAGCTCCTTGTTTATGAGCTTCATGTATTCCTCAATGAGCTTTTTGAAGCTTTTCTCATCAACACCATTGGCTTCCGAATCGGTTATCTCCATTATCTTTTCACGAAGCTCATCGGCAGTTTTACACGGACCTATCTCACCCGACAGATTATCATGACTTCCGTCACAGTAATACTCCCACGATTTATCTACAAGGGTTCGCCTGCAATTCTGTCCGCTGCAAGTATTTCCGTGAGTAACATTTGCCGTGATGCTGAAAAATTCGGTTTCCTTAAAAAAGTCCATAATATCCTGCGGAGTTATGTTCAATATCTGTTCCGCATCGGGGTCACTTTCATCGGGATCAATTATGCTCATAGATTTGTATAAAGCTATATATGCAAGAAGCTCCTCGGCAGACAATTCACTGTCAATTTCAACATTATCGAAATGGTTTGTTCCGACTATTGGCATTCCCGTAAATTCAGCCGAATCCGCACAGCCATTTCCTCCGCCTTTGTCTTTGGTTTCGTAATGCTGTCTTTGCGTTTCAGCTGTCATTGAATCATCAAGACTTTTCATAAGTGCGTTGTATTCCGCAAGTGCCTGTGGCATTGCAGCATCAATGGCTTCGGAAATTGCCCGGTTCATTGCCTGAGCTATCGCAGCACGTTCCCTGTCATTTTTCGCCGCTGCCAGACTTGCCGAAAACTGCGACTGGATCTCACTTACTATCTGCCGGCAATACTCGCTGAAAAATTCAGAGAAATCCAGATCTGGTGCTGGATATTCGTATGTACCACCGTACCAGTCACCGTAATTAAAGTAATAGTACGCCTGGCAAACGTCCATGTAGTTTTTTATCATCTTGGTGTAACCGTCAATGACCTCGGCATTGCTTTCAGCGGTATATTTTCTGTCATCTTCTTCACCCTCATCACCTGCAAGCGTGTAATCAAAGGGCGAAAGCCAGCCGAAAAAAGCTGCAATAACGGCAAAAATGATTATCACAATAATGATTGGAAAAACCGCTGCCGCCGCACCACCTCCGACAAGAGCCTTTGCAGCTTTTTTCTTTACATAACGCTTTCCTGTACCCTTTGCAGTATTGGAAACAAGCTCTGGATTGTCCTTGTTAAAATCAAGGAACATTTCTTTCTGCTTGTTTTTCCGCTCGGTTTTTATACGGTCAGCATAGAAATTTTTCTGTTTTTCCGCAACACGTTTGTTATGCAGGAAATTTCTTCGCTCCTCACGGGACATATTTTCGGCAATATGCTCATCTTCGGAAATACGATGTTCAACCTTGAAACCGTCTTTATGTGAATCCACATATTTGGTCTTGCCTGCCGCCTTGTGTTCCTCAACAAACTTTCTGTCCTTTTCGGAGCTTTCGCCTTTCATTATCTTTGCAACCATCTTTTTAGCTTCGACAGCTGCAAGGGTTGTGGCAATATCGGGAACAGCGGAGCTTACGGAAGAAGAGCCGCTGACAGCATTTCCGATAGTCTGTGCCGTATCACGCAGTCCATTTTCGGAAAAAGCATTTTTCACAATGATATCCGCAGCGACTTTTCCGACTTCACCTCTGCCAAGCTGACCTGTGATAGTCGCAGCGGAGGATATTTCTTCAAGCACATCTCTGTGCCGGATATTTTCCCTGCTCTGCTGCTTGTACCTCTGCCCCACCTGATATTTGGCATTAGCCTGATTTACCGCATATTCATGACGTGCATTGTCATAACGATTAAAATCAACGTGTTCGGAATTGCCTGTAAATCTGCTTTCAAAGGATCGTTCTTCCTTTTCGTCTGACTTTTCAGCAACAATTTCTGGCTTTTCCTCCGCCTTTTCAACCCTTTCAGTGTTATGGGAATCATCAGTAGGAATAACCGTAGCAATATTTATGCTGATAGCTTCCTTGTTCTGCTGTGCGAGAAATGCCGCCCTTTGCATACGCTGTGCGACTTCGGGAGGAATGCCCGAAGTGCCTGTATAAGAGTTGTTTACCGCATTTCGTTGATGTGTATAATTGTAGGAATCAGGCTTTGCAAAATTATTCTTGAAAGATATATTCCTATCCACTTTTTCCTCGTGCTCCAGTGGAGCACGGGATTCATTATCCACCTGACAACAAACATTCTGATTGGGTACATTTCTCGGAGAAACAGTTCCGTGGTTCACAACCTTATACTTTTTTCTGTCAAAATGCCTTGCCCCAAAGGTAACGCTCTGCACCTTTCTCTTATCAAAAGAGGAAAGGGAGTGCTTTTCATCAGTATCATTTTTGCGGTCAACTGTTGCCATAAAACATCTCCCTCTCTTTCCTTACGATGCTTCGGATCCCTTTTGTGCCATTTCCTCCTGAAGCATTTTCGCTGTTTCGCTGAAATTGGTGGTCATCATGCTGTACAGCTTGGTGTCCTTGGGGAACTCGTCATAGAACGGAATCTTTGTCTTGCCGCCCAGCACCAAAATTCCATGTCCCGCAGGAGTATCATTCACATACTGAATTTCAGAATCGGTAAAATGAAGAATATCCTGAAGCTTTGCAGCATCGGTGGGATTCTGCTTGAGAAGGACAAGAAATTCTGAGTTACTGAGCATTGAACGGGACTTATCATCTTTCAGCAGATCTTCAACATTCTGCGTGATACCCGTAAGCACACCGCCATACTTTCTTGCACGCTTCCAGAGCATACGGAGATAATCGAGTGAATACTCGTCCTGGAAAAGCAAATGCGCTTCATCAAAATAGATGTAGGTCTTTCTGCCCTTATCTCTGTTCTCGGAAAGGCGATTCCAGATGTAGTCAAGGATAAGCAGCATGGACTGTGTTTTCAGGTTTCCGTTCAGATCACGGATATCATAGGCAATAAATCTACTCTTTGTATTTACATTGGTCTGATTGTCGAAATATTTTGCGGAACCATTAACATACATATCCACAGTGATTATCAGCTTGTCCTTCATATCCTTGTTGATGTTCTCGGTTTCCTCCTTCATACATTCAAGGAATGTTCCCAGAGTAGGCATATCCGCAGGATCAAGGGTTGTAAGAACATTGGATTTTGCATAAGCCTTACGAACGCAGCGGTCAACAAAGGACTTTTCCTGTGCATTCAATGGGTGCTTGCTGTCCATACAGCTTATGAAAGAAGTCAGAAGCTGGCACTTGTCGGCAATAATGTCAATTTCCTCGTCCTCCAAAAGTCGGAAGTCAAAATCAAAGGGATTTATATGATTCTTTGAACCGTTGCTGAACTTTACGACCTCACCGCCAAAGGCTTCCGCAAGCTTCCAGTATTCACGCTCGGGGTCAATAACAAGAATATCTGCGTCCTCATAACCGAGGAATACATTTACTATCTCACGCTTTACTGTGAAAGATTTACCCGAACCCGGGCAGGCAAGCACAAATCCCGAAGGATTTACAAGTCCCTTCATACGGTCAAAAAGTATAATGTTGTGGGAAAGCATATTCAGACCATAATAGACGCTGTTTTCCATCTGCATTTCCTTAACATTGAAAGGCATAAAAATTGCAACGGATTCAGAAGGCATTGTACGCAGCCAGCCGAATTTTCTCTGATAACCGACGGGCAGGCAGTCGCACATACCATGCTCCTGCTCCCATGCCATTTCACCCTTTATGCAACCGCTTCTTTTCAAGGTGCTTTCTATAACTTCAAGGTTATTGTTAAGCTCCTCAAACGATTCCGCCTTTATGAGTATCTGCATATTGGTCATGAAAAGTTTCTGGTCCTTCATAGTGATCTTGTCATAAACCGATACCATCGCATCACGCTGGTTCTTGATACGCTGGGGCATCTGATTGCTGAAATTTCCGTGCTGTGCAGCCTTGACTTCACGCTTTGCCATATCCGTATCAATAGCTGTGATCTGATGCTGAACAAGCTTGCGGGCTTCTGCACTGTCATAGGTTTCAATGTTTGTTGTAACCATAATTTCAATGCCCGTTGCAAGCAGCTCTGTCAGAATTTCAGAGGTTGCCGTTGAGGGATATTCTCTTATGTAAATTGTCTTTGCATAAGTGTTGTTGAACATGAAATAATCTTTCTTGAAATCAAAATAATCGGGAGCACAGTAGAGCTTGTCAATGCCCTTTGCATAGTCCTTTTCGGTGAGCTGCGGTACGGGCATATCGTCCGTTCCCACAAAGAAATCCTTGAGCATTTCCACACGTTCCTGCGATGTGAGAACTCGCATATTTGTATTACCGATACGATTAAATGTATTCGTCGCAGTAATATCCAGCGACTTGAATCTGCGCCTTGCGGTTTCCTCATCGGGAGCCTTAATCGTAAGCGTTATATACATATGCTTCTGGATTGCGTTCTGACCCTTGCGGATATTTTCCTCCAATACTCGTGAATTGAACTCATACCGATATTCAAAAAGGTCATCTGCCGTCTGAGGGAGCAGGGTTTTCTTCTTGAAATCGTCTAAGTTTATCTGACTGTTCCAACAGCAGATCTGACAGTCAACCGTATCATCAAGGATAGACAGAAATTCGATGTATCTTTCAAGGTACATATACTGCTGTTCCTCGTCCGAAAGATTGAAGTTTATATCATCGAATGTGTAAGCCTTGGAGTACATTTTCTTGCCTAAGAAAAAAATGTCATCGGACAGAATTTTCTTGTAGGGAATAGTGTTCAGGACTTTCTTTGCAAAATCCTTCTTCTCCTTTTCCTTTGCGACCTTACGACTGCGCTTGTCCTTTTTCTTCGGCTTATTCGCTTCAAGTCTTGCCGCATCACGCTCACGGGCATTCATGTTTTCCTTAACATCATCGGTATCTTCAATAACACCACGCTTGGGACGGGTGCGTCTTGTAATTGCAAGGAAGGCAACAGCCAGTGCGATTATTGCAGCGGGAACAACCACAACGGCAGGATTACTCTGTACAAATCCCACTACCCCATTCGGGGTTTCGGGAACTGCAACAGTCTCGGATATTTCCGTTTCGACTGTTGCATCTTCGATAACTTCTGCCGATTCTGTTGCAATTTCAGTAACGGGTTCGGTGACAACAGAAATTGCTTCTGTTTCAATAACAGTTTCAGATACAACAGGCTGTGTAACAACCGAAGTTTCTACAACTTCTTCTGTGATACCAACCTCGCTCATAACTTCCGATACGCCATCTGCTGCAATGCTGGATATGAGTGCTTCTGCGTCAAGTCCTTCGGGGAGTGAAAGAGAGGTTGCCTCGCTTTCGGCTTCCGAAATATCCGCAGCAGCTTCTTCGGTCATATCAGCCATATCGGAAACGGTGCTTTCATTGCTCAAAACATTTTCTTCACTAACGGGAACTGCGGTCACGCTTTCTTCGGGAACTGCTGTACCCGTTACGATCTCATTTTCATTCAAAAGATTCACCTCTTCCTTTTCATATTTTTCTTTTCAGCCCTGCGCTCATCTTCGAGCTGACGGATATATATTTCTCTGACAGCATCGTGTATCTCAATCTCTTTGGGAAGATACTCCATTCTCCTGCGCTGATTGGAAATATAGAACTCTGCTACGGTTGCGGCTATTTTCTCAAAACCCATACCGTTGTATTTCAGAAATCCCACCGCCGCCAGCGGAGCAATAAGGGCGATTGTGATATACACCAGAATATCCGTTGAAATGAACTTGCTTCCCACAAGAAAAATGATGACCGCAACTGCTATCATGAGTACGGAACAGATAAGCTGTCGGCTGTTCATGCCGAAGAAAAACTGCTCCTTGTACTCGGTTACGTCCTGTGGTACATCAGCTTTGATCATCTGCTTATCCTCCTAACGCTCTCTTGGTTATTTCGCTTGTCTTGGAAACCGTAACAGCAAGCATAATTACACATAAAACAGGCGTTGCATACTGCATTATGTGCATAAGCAAGCCTTCATTTGAAAGTCCGCTTGAAAAATCAAGCGTAAGATTATTGGATATTGCATTGAACGCTTCAAAGCATATTGCAAGAACTCCCCATTGCATTGATACTGCGGCGAAATTCTTTATGAAAGAAATTCCCGTTGAACGTGCCTGACTGTTTACCAACGTTGACAGTGCCACGGGTGAAATTGCGGTAAGTATTGCAGTTTCAAACACAACTCCCAGCATCGAAATTACGATAAGCGAGTACATAACGAACATCAGGATTATGAGTATCAGCAATATGAAGCTCATACATATATAATTGATGTCAAGCGTTCCCGGATCTATCGTTCCTGCCGTTGCTGCCGCCGCAAAGGACGAGCTTATGTTTGAAAATGACGATGAAAAATCCACTGTCTGTTTCAGAAGTCCCGATACCGCACCCACAATGTTGTCCACATTCTGGACGATAAGGGCGCTGACCACAAGCTTCATCGCTATTCGCAAAGCACCCTCTATCCCGCCGTGGAAGTCTATATTTGCACAGTATGTAAATGCTTCCATACAGAAAAACAGAGTGAGCAGTGCGGTTCCCGCAGCTTCAAAAACATTTATCGCCGTTCCGCAGTTTGACAGAACATCAAAGCCTGCTATCGTATTGAGTACCGCCGCAAAACCGTCCGATTCCGTCTGAAGAAGCTCCTGTGCTTCGGTAAAGGCGGTTTCCCAGAAACTCGGCTCCGCCATAATTCATTCCTCCCTTCGTTCCCATAACAGAAGCCGGAAGAATACCGGCCTCTGCCATGGAAGTAAATCTTTCGGTTTATGTATCAGGATCCTCCAAGAGAAATTGTGGAAGGTACGATAGCTCCGACAGCTGCTATAATTGCGCCGCCGATAAGAGTCTGAAATCCTCTGGTCTTACCGTCTGCGTTATCGTCCTTGAATCCGACACCCGTCTGAATGCCGCCGACCACGGCAACAAGTGAGCCAAGTCCGATCACACCGGGTCCAAGAATACCCATGATAGCGTCAATCATTCCCTGTGCATCCGCACCGTCACCTGCGGCGTGGACGTTAAGTGTACACATTGATACCGCCGCAGGGAGAACAAGTGCCGCTCTGCCGAGCTTCGTGTTCATGGCTCTTCCGGCGGCATTTGTGGCAGCCACCATTGCCTTTGCACCGATATCAGTTATGTTATCCTGTGCTTTTTCGATTGCTGTTCTGATCCTGTTCATTTAAGAACACCTCCTAAAAATGTTGTAAAATATTTATATAAACAAGCTCCGCCCGGATTTACACGCACGTTCATGTATTACTTTTCTGCCGAATCCGAGCCGGCATTGATTACAAAAAAGGGACTTCAAGCCATACGTTTCCGTACAGCTCAAAGTCCCTTGACTGTTACATATTCCCTTGAATATGCCTATTCGGTTTTTAAAATATGCGGCTTCTGATACACGATAGTGATCTTGTCCTTTACCATTTTGAGAACAACATCATTGCCCTTTTTCAGAAGCTCCGATATTCGTTTCATCTGTTCATCGGTAAGCACTGCTTTTCTCCTTTCCATAATAATGTGCATATACAGACGGTCTTTTTTCACGGAGAAGCTCTCTGTAAAAGTCCTGATTTTCCATATACTTTTCCCTGTCACAATAAAACGGACAATTTGTTTCTATCCGTTCTTTCAGGGCAGTACAGCCCACACCGTATCTGTCATTATCCGCAAAACAGCCCTTGCAGTTATTGCTCATATCATTTTCATCACCTTCCTATGCCGCCGTGAATATTTCCGTGCAGCCTCTGAATTTTTCTCTTATCTCATAGGGTATATCCGACATAAGTTCTTCCTCGGTCACTGTCGGCTCTTCGTCCGAGAAAACACACCGTACTTCCACAATATTTGAATCATCGGCAATGCCCGTGTCAATAAAATCTCCAAGCTCAATATATTCCGTTTCGGGAAGTGTAAACATATTGTCCTCAAGGATATATATGTAGGGATTTTCCGTTTCCGACTGTCCCTCCGAGGGTTTCCAGTGTTCGCCAAGCTCCGCATATCTGGGGTGATTGGCTATATCAAACTTGTGAGTAAAAAACGGCGGCAAACCACGCACCATAACAATACAGTCATTGTTATCCATAGCCGATAATTCATCAATTGTTGCAAGCTCTCTTCCAAGGATTGCATTATTATATGAACTGCTGCCCTGTTTACCCTTCGTCTGATTTATGCTTTGCTGGTCAATGGTTTCCTTGCCAAGCTCCTTTGAAATATATTCGTTGGTAAACTGGTCCTTACCTCCGAGATATATCATAGTATCGCAGTTACCGCCAAATTCTTCCCAGCCTTCCTTATACATCTTTTTCAGCTGTGAGAGATTTTGCAGGATAACCTGTGCGGAAATCTCAAACTTTCGGCAGGTGGCAAGTATCTTTTCAAATTCGGGTATCTTTCCCACGTTCGCAAACTCGTCTAAGATAAAGCGAACGTGGGAAGGCAGTCTGCCGTGATAGTGATTTATTGCTCTATCATATAGGGTATCGAAAAGCTGAGTATACATCATTGCCGCCAAAAAGTTATACGTTGTGTCCGTTGACGGAATAACGATAAACAGGGCGGTCGGTTTATCTCCCAAAGTTTCAAGATGAATATTGTCCGTATGCGTAAGGTCACGCACGTTTTCCAGCTTGAAATACTGGAGCTTTGTGGTGGTGGATATGAGTATAGACTGCATTGTCTTTCCTGCCGCCTGTTTGAATTCCTCATAATACTGAACGGAAAGAGCCTTCGGTGCTTTCTCCTTACGCTTATCGAACATCAGGTCAAGCTCGGATTTTTCTTCTTCCTTTCCTTCGATTACCTTTGCCTTGTGGATAAGGTCGAGGACTCCTGCAAAGTTCTGTTCCTCCTCCGTTCCCGTTTCTATAAGCAGAAATGAAAGTGCCGACAAAAGCAGACGTGTGGCATCGTCCCAGAAAGGATCGCCGGAGTTTCCCTCACCCTTTGTGTTTGTCATAAAAACATTTATCATTTTTATGACATTATTGCTGTTTATCTTGCCTGTGCTGTCACGGAGATAGTGGAAAGGGTTGTAGTTGGAGCTGTGCTTCATATCGTTCAGATTGAACACCTTTATCTCATAGCCGTGATTTATGAGCATCTTTCCGCAGGATTCCACAAGCTCGCCCGATGGGTCTGTTACAACAAAGGAAGTGTTGCATTGCAGTAAATTCGGTTTTACAAAAAATCTTGATTTTCCCGTTCCCGAACCGCCGAGAATAATCTGATTAAGATTAAGCATCGGCTTTATCTTCTCCGCTTCCCTGCTCCTGCCCGTAACATCTTTTATTGATATTTCCGTGCCGTTAAGCTCTGCGGATTTATTTTTCTTCGGTTTTGACTTGCCCTTTTTCTTTCGGTTCTCCGCTTCTTCCGCCGCTTCGTTCTTCTCTCGCACCTTTCGGTCAAGAACAAGAAAAACATCGCTTGCACAGATAACGTTGTTGTAAAAGCCTTTCTTTGTGGTATCGGCAATAATTTCTTTCTCCTGTCTGTCTCCCCACCTTGCAGAACCGTGTTCAACGCCCTTTCGGTGATAACGCTTTCCGTTTCCCACAAGGCGGTACATAACGGCGATAAGGCTTGCAAAAAATCCGATAACACAGGCATTTCGTGTCATTCCCGTTCCCTTGATAACCGCAAGAAAAGCATTGTCCAGATTTCCGGGTGTCATATACTCCCCTATGCTTTCAACCGCTTCAAATATCTGAATATTGCCGTTCTTGTCTGCGGTCATTTCAAGGGTATATCCGAACAGTACGATTACGGGGAAAGCAATTATACAGGCTATGACGATTATATACAGAAGCGTATCTGTTTTCTTTTCGGGGATTCCCATATTTGCCATAGTTAATGCTCCTGCCCTCCCTTGCTCTTCCCGAGAGCTACTGCCTTATCCTTAACGGCATTGGACAGCTCCTTGATTTTATCGGCAGCATAGCTTTTCAGCTCGCTGAGCTTCTGTTTATCGGGAGTTTTGCGGTCACGGATATTCTTTTCAAAGGACTTTTTGATTTCATTCGCACCCTTTTCGGAAATACCCATATTTTGCAGAATATCGGTATCAATCCTGTCCATTGGCATCATTGCGGAGCTTCCGTCCTGCTTTGATGTTACCTCAATCATATTTCCCGATACCTGACAAACTCTTGCTTCCTCGGTTTCCTTGGTCTTTGCATCGGAGATATATCCGTCATTTACAAGCTGTTTTACAGCAACCGCAACGGACACATCATCAATAAGTCCGAAGTCCTCACGCAGAGCCTTTTCAACCTCCGACATCGGCGTATCCTTTTCAATCTGCATATACCGATAACTTTCGGCATCGTCCTTTATGACAACCGTACTGCCGCCATAGCGATAATATCCCATATCTGCAAGCTCCGCATTGTTCGTGTCATATCTTTCGGGTTTTACCGTCTGTGATTTTTCATCGTTAATTTCAAAATCGCCCGATATATCCGTTTCACGATATGATCTCACAACCTTATCGGCAATTTCCTTTGCGGATATTTCCGAATACCCCATCTGTGTCAGCATACTCCGAACCTCACTAACAGGCATTACGGGGATAACAGCGAATTTGTTTGTATTGTTATCCAGAACACAGCACTTTGAACCGCTGTCCTTGGGAATTTCGCCTATACATTCCGCCTTTCCGATAACCGTCTGCGAAAGCTGAGCCTGTGCCAGATATTCGCCTATATTGGGAATATCCGCATAGACTATCTCTGTTTTCTCTGCGGCAAATCCGAAAATCTCCTTCTGTTTATCGTTAAGCTCTTTATGTATATCCTCAAGGAGCTTTTGTATCGTTTTGCCGTTCAGACCTCTCTCCCTGAGAGCCGCCGACATCTCCGCACAGCTTCCCATTTTCACGCTGATAAGCTCGTTTTTCTTGGCGTTAAAAAGGTCGATCCTCCGAAGCTCCCCACCCTGCGTACCGTATTTATACACGTGCGTACCGTATTTATACACGGCGGTATCTTTGTTTATCCTGCGGTTTCGTGTATTGAAATACCCTGCAAGCTCGCTTCCGTTTACAGCTCGTTTCACCTTTCCCGATGAATTGTAAACGGGATACTGCTTATCAAAATCGAGCTCGGATTTCAGCGTTTTGCCACCGTTGATAAGCTCGGAATCGGACTGCTTAATACGAATGTAGTCCTGCCCCTTTGTGTTGGGAACACGCATATAATATGTATCGGCTGTGTTCAGCTCCTCAATATTCAGCTTAGCCATATCAAGAGTTATGATGTTGTCATACACATCAATGATATATTCCTCGCTCATTTCAAGGCTGTCCTTGTATTCCTGTCTTGCCTTTTCAACCTTTTCGGAAATATCCGAATCATACATAACCGCCACGTTTTCGCCCTGCGGCACAAAGGAAACTTCAAGGTTATCTGCTTTTGCAGCCGCATATATTTCTTCTGCTTCGTCCTGCGATACAACAAAGGCTTCATATCCCAAATCATCCAGCGGTGCGGTCTGTTCATATCGGGTAACATCAATTCCGTCCACCTGCTTTTTGATTTCCTGAGCTTCCTTCAAAGCCTTTGAATACTGCCCTTCAAACTCCTTGGGGACAAAATTCATATACTTATCATCATCATTTTTAAAGGTTACAACAGGAATATCGTGGTCGGTCATCACTCGGCGGACAAGTCCTATATCCTCGGTATCAATAAGGTCTTTTCCGTCCTTTACTGCTATTTTATCGGGATTTTCCTGCAAATCCTTTGCAACAGCGTGTTTAAGAGCAGACTGTATCATATCTATCTGACTTGCAGGAACGGCAAACACGGCATTATTGCTGTCCCCGACCTCAGTTTTAAAGAACGAACCGCCCATTTTCAGCAGATTTTCCTCAACTTCGGCTGACTTTTCGGCAGGAACGGTAACGTACTTTATATCAAAGCCTGCCTTTTGGAGCTTCCGAAAATCACTTTTTGACAGCTTACCCAGCTTTATTTTCGGTGGCTTTATTTTCTTTCCTGCCTGATTTCTCTTACGCTCCTCCATTGAGCTGAAAATATCCATCATTCGTTTTAAAAGCTCAATGAACGTGGTGCAGGCATCATCTCCTACCATTATTCAGCACTCCCTTCTGTTACGGTTTCGGTTGTGTTTTGCATTTCTGTTTCCAAATGTTCCACTGGAACATTTTCTGTGATAATATCAATAATATCCTCAGAGGTACAGCCGTAAGAATAGGGTGACATATTTATCATTACAGTAACATCGGTATCTGTGGCATCTGCCCAGCCGTTAGGAATGTTCAGAACAGTAAGTCTTTTTATACCTATGTTATCCACATAAAATGCAGGCTCAAACTCCGCAGCATCAAAATCCGACACGTTATATGTTTTCGGCTTGGTGATACTTTTCAAGAGGTCACGCTGCTTTATTTCAAGCAGTTCGTCCGTGCTTTCATAAGTAACGCCGTACTTTCCTGCGATATTTACTTTCAAAAAATGAGTTGCAAACACCGTCTGACGGTTTTCTCCGTTATCCGCACCGAAGATGCGTTCTTCCTTTTCGGGATAGGTCAGCTTGTTTTCCTTATGATTCTTGGCATATCCTATTGAATTTGCAGTATAGCCGAAATTGTGGCAGAACTCATCTCGGCTTGTACCAAGCTCCGAATATATCTCATCGGCGATTGTATCGTTGTTCCCTGCCCATATTTCTATGAGCTTATCGGGGTTAAGACGTATGAGGTAAACGGCAGCACCGTCAATCTCCTTATTAATGTTTACTATGTCGGAATAGTATATCTCCCACATATCGGGTGCCAGAAGTCCGTCCTTTTCAAGTCCTATGGTTCTTGCATAATACTGATAGTCGATAAGGTCGGTAAACTCATCCTCATCGTATATTTCTTTCTCAAACCACAGCCTGACCGCATTAAGCTCTCTTTCCTCTCCCGTAAGCTCCGCTTCTTCATCGGCACTCACACAGCCTGTGAGCATCACCATTGCGGTAAGCACAATGCAGAATATTCTTTTCAGCTTCATTTCACTATCCCCTTCATTCAGCAGTTTTGTTTTTGCTGATTTTTATTATATCAAATCGCTGATAATGGGAACTATGAACGGGAGTACCGAAAACGCCGTAACTGCCGATATTTACGAATTGTTAGTGACAGATAAAGTTTGCTTATGACAGTTCGGGTTAATTCTTTTGTAACGGTTTGTTTGATTTATGGCGTGTCTTAATATTTTGTAAATTAAATGTGAATATTTATTCTTATCAAGGGTAAAAAAAGAGGACCTATGCTCTGTGCATAAGTCCCTTAAAGTCAAAAATAACACTTATATATCTAACAAGGTTTGTTCCTCATCGCATTCATTATCTATTATCTTACACAAATCCCGCCATTCAGATTGAGAAATGTTTAGAAATTCATCTGCAAACGAGTAATTTACCTTCAAATAATTATATACAATATCATACAGCGAAGATATGTCTTTAAAATCAACATTTCCAATAAAATCCTCAAAAGAATGTTGAACGTCAGCAACAGCGGCATTTCTGTCTTTAAATAAATAAGGATTTGCATCTGCAAGGAAGCATTGCATATCTTTATTAGGCTTTTCTTCATTTAAACAATCAATGGCTCTGAAAAGTGTAACAAATAAACGCTTTATATTCATTTCTTTTTCCTCCATGTATTATTTCTTTTAGGATTCAAATTAAATCCTGTGTCATCATCCCATTCTCTCGGTGGATAAGTTTTTCCGCCATTATTAATAACACCATTTCTGTATCTTACCCACAATTGTGATCCATCGCTAAGAATATCCGAATTCCACGAATTTCCGTAAACATCTTTTCCCTGAAATTTTGAGGAATCATTTGATAAAGTTACCAATTTTCTTCTATTCTCAGGAGTATCCGATAAATGCCCCTCAGCATTTCGGAAAATATGTTTTAATTGTGAGTCATCAGATGGCAAGGAATTTTCTGACATTATTCTTTCTTCATTCTCCCTCGCCTTAATATCAGCTTCACCATTTTCAACAGTAAGCTGTGGTGAGCCGCTTGTGCCGTGTGCAAGTCCTGAATCAGCGTGGTTCATTACACCACCGCCTTTCGGGACTCGTTTCTTTTAAGATACAACTCCATATTACGGCATTTCAAAGTATTATCAGGAATAATTATTTCAATTTTCCTGCTGACAGCATAAGCAAACGTGTCAAGCGTAGCTTCATTTGTACTGCACACATCATAGACAATTATCGTCTTAAGATTTTGCATTTTATCAACGGTCAAACGAATATTATTTCTTAATCGCTGATTTTCAGCAGGTTCACTCATATGTCCCTTTGTGCTGAAAGCTGCCACCGAACAATTTTCATATCCGTCAAGTGCAAAATCGGCACTTTCCTCTGTTGGAAACGTAATATTCGGTATTACAACTGCACCGATAACAAACATAAACCATAAAGCGACAATTCTGCCCTTAAACAGGCGATAATTATTCTCAACCTTGTGAATATCACCAAGTTCCGAATAATCGGGAATTATAACATACTTAACGTCTTTAAATCGGTTGGCAAAATATTCCAAACGTTCCTCGACATTATAGTAAATCGCCCAAAACAAGCCAAACTTGCCATCAAAGTCTTCATCAAACTCGAAGAAAGCAATTGCTGTTCTCTCTGTTTTATGATACAATCCCGGCTCACTGTATAAAGCTATGTAATCGGGAAAAGTCTTAACATTGCACGAAATTGCAGGCAAATCCATACAACCGCAAGCCTTTGTCCTGTTGGAATAATTAAGATAGCTTAGATTCAGCAGGGATATTAAATTTTCGTTTCTTTTCAATTTGTACTGACTCCTTTCTTCAAGTCAAGAAAATTCAAAAAACTTTAATTATTTTGTGAATTATGTTAATTGACAAAGAAGAAAAAGCCATGTTATAATTAACTTGTATGAGGTTATGATATATAACATAACTTTTTCAACCGCATTGATTCGCTGCGCCAACAGCCTGTCAATGCGGTTTCTTTGTCAAAGCCGCCTTGTCCAATGGCAACACCTCCATTAGTTTATATACTTTAATCATCACACCATTTGTATCTTGGTATGGATTTTGTAAAATGAGACCAATCGATAAGCTCATCTTTTTGCAAGCGTCCGATTACAACAAAATCGGGTACATTTACGCTTTGAGCAAATGTATGAATTTCACATTCATTATGATAATCACAAAAACGTGTGAATTTAAGATATTGTTCAACAGGAATAAGGCTATTCATTGCAAATTCGTCTGCTTTAGCTTCAGCATCACTTACTACCGAAGAAAAATCGACAAACCTTGTTGATAAATCACCGTTAAGCAAATGACCTATTTCGTGAAATAAGGTAAACCAAAAGCTATCTGCACGTCCGTTTCGTATAGTCATACAAAGAATATTTTTGCCATTTTCCGACTTCTTTATAAAACCTTGAACGGGAGCACCTTTAAAATTATGAACTATTGCAAACGCCACGCCGCATTCCGCAAATATTTCTTGCAGTTTTTCAGTCCATACATCTATTTTCTCAAACATTAAGTTTTTTATTGTATTTAATTTGCTTCTGAGTAATTCGGTATTAAGTTCGCCGTTAACAGAAATATTCTCGGTTTCTTTTTCACACAATTTCTGCCATGCAAACAGCACATAAGGATCTATTTTGGCATTTGTATTTACCTGTGCTCTATATGCAGCGTTATAAGTTATTTTAGGAATAGCAGTCAAATCGCTTACGCATAATAATTTACGCAATCTCAGAACCTTTTGAGATTTTCCGCAGTTATTCTGCATAAATCCCCTTTTTACAAAATATGATGTTATTTCTTTTAAGGAAGCCAAAACATCTATTTCATCATCACTGATATGATTTTCTTCGCCCAACTCCACCTGATAATTATCAAAAGCAGCTTGTCGCTCAATCCAATATGACGAATCTATCCCTAAAGCATACTCCAATTTTTTTGCAAACGAAGCAGATATAGACTTCTCGCCGTTAATTATCGTAGAGATATGTTTTGCTGTCACGCCTGTTCGTATCGCTAATTCAGATTGAGTCATATCAAGTTTTTCTAACGCAATTTTCAAATATATTCCGGGGTGTTCAACTTGAATATCCGACTGAAATTCTAAATTTCCATTCATATTACCAACCTCCGAAATCATTTTTACAAATCAACGTTACCGATTAGGTAACACCAATTTATATTCAAATTGTACCATAATTCTCCCAAATAATCAATAGCGCACGGAAAAATCAGCCATTCCAACAAATTGTCCCAATAAGATTGCACAAATTTTGTTGAGATTAACACATAACATATATAAAAGCGTCCCAACAAATAATTGGAAACGCTTTTATATGCTTATTAAATATTCTCAATAACCTCCGCAAGCATTTCCCGATATTCATTCTTCAAGTATTCGGGTTCTACTATTCTTACCTTTGTTCCGAATTTGAACATCCAGCCGAAAAAAGGCTGCGGCTGCTCCGTTTTAATCTTCACGATTACATCGAAATGCTCATCGTCCTGCGGATAGATTGGTACTTCCTTTCCAAAGCGGTCTATAACTGCATTGACAAGAGAGTTATCGAATCGCAGCCTTACTTCTTCCGATTCTCCGCTGAACATTGAAAATGTGGAATTCAGATGCTCGCTAAGCGAAAACCCTGACGGCTTTTTTCTTGCCGCTTCATCAAGTATCTGTATATTATCCATTCGGTCAACACGGAAATTCGATACCGTATCGTACTTATCATAATATGCCACAAGATAATATCTTTCCTCACTCCACGTTAAGGCATACGGTGAACACACCCTTATTCCCTCACGGATAACCGTTTTCTTGTGCAGGTCATAGTCAAACATATTGAATGAGATTTTCTTCTTTTCGGCAATGGCCTTGTGGATTGCATCAAGGCAGTAATATATATGCTCATTGGTTGCTCTCGGACGATTGGGAATATATACCTCACGCTGTATCTGCTTCCCCTCATAGCTGCTTGCCAGCTTTCCTATTTTCTGCAAAAGCTCCTTGGCTTTTTTCTCGGTAAGAAACTTTGACGATGATACCGCATTGGCAATAAGATTAAGTTCCGTAAGTTGAGACTCCCGTCCCACAAGTCGGTATCCCGATTTCTTTCCTCGACCCGATATTACATCTATCCCAAAGGCTTCCAGAGCTTTAACATCGTCATATATGGTCTTTCGGTTTGCTGATATTCCGTACTCTGCCAGCTTTTCCTCTATTTCGTTTGCGTTAAGTGAATGTTCCTCATCGGTCTGCTCATACAGAATTTTCAGCAAATACAACAGCTTCAGCTTTTGATTTCCGGGTCTTGGCTGTTCGTTCACTCAATATTCCTCCCCTGCGTTTTTCTTTCTGCTTCTATTATACCACATTTAATGTCCAAATGTACGGACATTAAAGAAAAAACTTTTCAGAAATATTCTCCCGACAGCTTTTAAAGTAACTGTCGGGAGAAATTTGCAAGCCGTTTCAACGATAAAATTAATATTTTCAGCTCAAGCTCGATAAAGAACGCATAACCAAATCAACGTCTTTGTTTTCAAGCTCTTGAATAATGTGCAAATATGTTTTCTGCGTGGTTGTCATACTTGCGTGTCCAAGACGTCTGGCAACACTCGCAATAGATACTCCTGCAAACAGCAGCAGCGATGCGTGTGTATGCCCGTATGGTATAATAAAGACAAACGGTACAAAACCTTATTGCAAAAGGGTTTAGGAGCGTTTGCCGACATTTTTCAATTCTTTTTCCACCTTGAAAAAAGCGGTAAAATTTACTTACAGAAAATGGGGGTGTTTCATTAGCGACAAAAAAACGGCTATTTTTCGCCTAAAATATGGCAAATAATATTCACGATTTGCGCTGTTGCACTGGCAAAAATTAGCATAATTATATATTTCTTTAGAGGGAGTACCTTCAGGTACTCCCTCTTTTTGTTTTCTAAAGTTCATATAGAATTACCACTATGAAAGGGGTATATAAATGGAAGCAATATTCCAAGTTCTCAATCCAAACAACACGCTGACGATAAACCGACCGTTGGCTCACGCTATCGGTCTTTCGGAGGCAACTGTCTACGCTGCTCTGATTGCTAAGTGCAGCTACTATGAGCGGACAGACAAGCTCGATGACGGGTAGTTCTACTCAACCGTTCCCGACCTTGAGGAAAGCACCTCTTTATCGGAGTATCAGCAGAAACGCTGCATTGCAAATCTTGTAAAGGCAGGTCTGATTGAAAGCAAGAACCGGGGCTTGCCCGCAAAACGCAGTTTCAGAATTATCGAGAATATCAAGCTGCTAAACAATCTGATTGCCCAAGGCAGTGCCAAATGCGACTGCATAAAGCCAAACGCAAGCCTCTATAACAGGCGTATCATACACAGCACGAACCACTATACCTTCATCTGTTGTAAGCAGAACATAATACGGTTCTCTTGCCATGCCCTGATGAGAAATATACATCTCCGTCAGGCAGGTACCCTCCGGGAATGAAACAGGTCTCGACGGAGTGTCAGGTTCTTTATTATTGCAGCCGGTAAACAGGTTTGTAATAAGGGATAAAAGACTCATATAAATCACCTCCGGATATATATTATTTGTCATATCCTACCTCCGCAAGGGAATTATCATTTTTTGACCGGCATACCGGTATCATCGACCTTATAGGCAACCGGACCGCCTGCGTCGTATATTCCGTCAAAGGAGTAGTTCCTTGTTTCATCGTCAAAATCATCAAGGAAGAACTCGTTGGGGTCGGTGGGTACAGAAAGCAAATCGTCGGGCTTGTTTCCGGTCGGCTCATAGTACATTCCTACGTTTGGCTCGCCGATTTTCTCGATTTTGCCGCCGTTCAAGCCGTAAACAGCAAGTTTCATCTCGCGGTATTCTTCGTCGCTGTTGTCCAGGAAAAGATAGAGATAATGCTTGCCGTCGTTCTTGACATAAAAAGGATAGGCGTAGAGTGCGGATAATTCGTCAGAAAAATAGCTGTCCGTCATATAGATTTCGCACTGGTATCCGTCATAAGATACACACAGTTCTTCACAGTCGCCGTCGCCCGTTAAATCGGTTGAATAAATGCTGTACATCGGGAAATTAACTATATAATTTTCGGGAACATTCATATACTTTTCGACAAAGATTTCAGGGTGCTCGGCAAATGTTACCGTTACCGAAAGCAAACCGTAATCGCTGGGTGCAATAACTCCATAATCGAAGTAAAATGTTACGCCGTTATAGTCAATCGACCACACAAGGTAGTCTTCATACACGTTATTGAAATAGTCTGCAATTTCCTCAGCGCTGTATGCTTCTACACCGACAATGCCGCTTTCAAGTTCGGTTTTTATGATTTCCGGAATACCTGAAAAATCCTTGATTACATCGGTAATCTGAAGCATTTTACCTGTTTCGGTATCAAAATTTCTTGCGGTGAATCCCTTGAAAGGACCAAAACCCGTGGCGTCATTGTAATTATCGGAAAGAATACTTACCGCAACGCTGTCGGCACGGCGGATTAACTCATTGTAAGAGTTGGAATAACAATTGAAATCATCTGGATTGTTCTCAAGCTCCTCCAATGCCAATTCGCAGCCATAGGTAACGCCTTCCTCAAAGCTGTTAAGCACCAAATCCTTATCTTCGTGAAGTTTTACTGCAAGTTCCGGATAAAGTTTTGAAGCATTTTTTCCGAGCAATACGGAAGTAGAATCGCCCATGAACATCATAGTTTCAAAATCTTCTGTCCACTCATCGTGATAACGAACATACTTGTCAATATCAAGGAGCTGAACATCTGACGTTTCGGGAACAATTTCGGGAGGATTTTTGGCAGATGAAGATGTGCTGCTCTCACCCGATGAAGATTGCACCGGAGCTTCCGATGACGACTGCGCCGGGGATTCCGACGAAGACTGTGCCGGAGCTTCCGATGAAGTATTTGCCGAAGATGAAGAATTTTCGCCGGCAGAGGATTGAGATGTTCCCGGATTTGCATTACAGCCTGTCAGAATAACCATGGCAGCAACGAGTACCGCACAACTTTTTTTTTTCATAATATCACCTTTCTTTAACCGGCAAAAGGGACAAGAGTAACCCGTCACTTTATTATTCGTTTTTATGCCCACTCGTCCGCTTCCTTGGGGGTGCGAATGTCCGCAAGGCACTGAATATCGTTCACAAACCACTGCCCGGTGGAGGGCTTTTTGCGTAGCTTAACCGGTCTGCCACTGTCTGCGCCACCGCTCTTTACATAAAGCACTCCACAGTTATCCTCGTCAAAGGAGTAGGGATTTTCGCTTACGGTAATTGTAAGGGGAGTGGTGGGAGTGTAATTGTTATCGGGGGTAGCGCCGGCAAAGAATGAACGTGCCTTGTACTGCTTTCCTGCAAGGCGTTCTCTGATGAACTGCTTTTCCATACCGCTTACATCGGCAGGACCCTTTTGTGCAATCTCCGGCGCGGAATTTTCGTCACACAGGAAAATCGTCTTGCATTTCGGAAGCCTTTCGTGCAGAACGCGGCTTATTTCAAGACATCTTTCCATAGTTTCATCGGGAGCATACGAAACCGACATCAGAATCATATCCGGGCGGAGCGCCTTGCAGTCGGTTATGGTATCCGAAAGCTTAGAGGGCTGTAACTAAAAGCCGTGAAATCGGCATTTCCGCCAAGCACCGCCAGAATACCCTCTGCGAGAAGATTATTCTGCACTCTTACCGCAACCTTTTTCACGAGCCACAGCCCCCTTTCGCGAAATTTTCAAGAATTACGCCTTCTTTACCGACTCAAGGACTTTCACAACAACCTCGTCGCTGAAATTCAGACCGTACTGGAAAATCATGAATTGTGCGCCGTCCTTTTCAGCACCGATTGCATTCTCCTTGCCCCACCATTCAACGCCGCCGGCAGTAAACGGAGAAATATCTGCGGTTGACTGTTCTTCGATATTGCTCTTGACTACTTCACTATCCTTTATCTGAACCCATAAATATCCTTTGGACATATCATTTGGGTCTTTTAAGAGAAAGAGTGAGTTGTCGTCCTCAATTCCGCCTGCATTGCCTGCCTGTAAAGTCCAGCCGTCAGGAACAAATATCGAGATATTTCCTGCGGTCTGCTCTGTGCCGGTGATTTCTTCCTTTGCGGGAGCGGAGCTGCTTGTGCCGCCATTGCTGTCTGCGTTTCCGCCCTTGTCGGAGCAGCCTGCTGCTGCGAACACCATTGTAATAGCCATAGCTGCTGCCAGCAGCGAACGTGTTGTCTTTTTCATAATGAAGTACCTCCTGAATTTGATATTACTTAACCCGATTTTCGGGAATGCTAACGTAATTATACCATGCGTGAACGGAAAACAGCTTTCCGCGCATTATGCCATATATTAAGCCCTGATTTTCAATTCGGGCATTCTTTTTTCGCTGCTTTTCTTCGGCAACAACGACGATAATTCCGCCGGCAAAGAACAGAAGCGGTATTCCGTAACTTCCCAGCATTCCGAGATATCCGTCATCGCTTACCATAATCAGATAATCGTCTTTGTCAATATACAGCAGCACCGTCCGGGTCGCAACGCTCCACGGCTTGCTGTTCTCCATGGTAGTAGCTGTCAATCGGACGCTATGAGCACACCTCCGATAATGGTCTGTCTGAACCAGATCCGTCTTACATACGCTCAAGGATCATCGTGCCGAATGCGATGGTCAGATATCCGTTCTCATCCACCGGTATTTCGGCGAACGGGTCTACAGTCTCTCCCAGAACTTCACCCTCAACCTTGGTGTCATAGAAGAACTTTCCGTTCTCCTCTTTCCACGTGGTCTGTTCAATTGGCGCAAAGCCGTCCTCGTCGATCACGGCGCCCTGCGACTTTGCCAATTCAAGCTTATCCTCAGGAACGCGCATAAGCGTGTTCATCAAGCCGTCTTCGGTAAATTCGATCCTGTTCGTGAGCATCATGACGATCTCGTCAGCGCAATCTCCCTCAGGCAGATTGTCCGGCGTGTAGGACACCGTGCCGCCGTCAGCGGGGAACAGTAATTCCCTGACTTTCCATTTTCCGATAATGTTCATTGTGACGCCTCCTTTGTCAATTGGTATACAGCTCATTGCTCCAGCAAACGAGTTATGCCCACGGGTCCTCAGATTTCGGCGTGCGGACGCCGGTCAGCAGATACTGTTCCCACAGGAACCATTTACCATCAGAACCACGCTGACGCAGCTTTATCGGCCGCGGGGAATCCGCCCCTCCGCAGGGAATAAAGAGCTTCATGTAGCCGGGCTCCTGACCTGATACGTGATTCGATTCTATAACGATCGTGTATGGCTGTGCGGGAGTATAGTTGTTCTCAGGCGTCGAGCCGGCGAAGTAAGTGAACGGCAGATACGTCTTTCCGTCACGGAACCGGTCATTCAGGAAAGATATCTCCTGTCCGCTCAGGGGGCGCGGTCCACGCAGGAAATTCAGCATCTCAGTACCGATATTCTTGTCAGCCGCATAAGCGCAAAGTGCGAGGACAGTCATGGCGGCCGTCTTGAACGGCGAATCCATGCAAGCCTCCGGAAGCGCCTGCATCTCCGCCAGGCTTTCAGGAAGCGTGGTGAAGGTGAAAGTCTCTCGTTTTGAGCCTATTGCAGACGCTGCCGAGTTTGCGGCAGTATTGATCGCCTGATTTGCCGTGCTTTTCAGTTTGTCGAAGATTCCCATTTTTAAACTCCTTTCAGAATGAATTATGACTTCAGCCTGCGCCTTCGAAGACGTAAAGTGTGTAGTTTATCCCATTTCCGGGATATTGATACGGTTTAGTGCAGCCTTTATCCATGTACACCGTGCCCCACCGGCAGTACTCAGCCGCATCAAACTCCCAGTCCGAGGGAACCGTAAAAGACTGTCTTACCGTTCCGCCATCGGAGTAGAGCAGGTTGAGCGTCACGGTGCGCAGCGGCTTTTTCCACGCTGCAATCGTATCCGGCTCGGTAACTTTCTTGCCATAGTCAAACTTTGCTGTGTAGTACGACACATCGTTTTCATCGAACGACTCGACCTTCTTCAGTGCGAGAGTTCCGCGGTCAACAGTATATACGGTGCTTGAAGAGCCGTAATCTATGAAGAATATTTCTTCTTCCTGAGTGCAGGTGAGGCGGATAAAATCCACTCCATCACCCGGAAGCATCATGTTGGCAACGTAATCGTCCAGCCATTCGGGCGAAGTGTCGTCAGGCATTACGCTGACCTTGCCGTTGTCGTCGGTATAGAAGCTGTACTCATCATAGTATCCTACTGCCCCTCCATCGATCCAGAAAGCGTATCCGTTGTCAGTTTTCACCGAATGGGAGATCGCCCCGAATCCGTTTGAATAATCCTCGGTAATGGTGAGATTCCCGTATATCGGGAGCAGGTTTGAAAGAAGATTTGCGTCATGGAGAAGCTCCGGCGTAAAATCAAGGTCGTAAAACTCACTGTGGCTGAAGTCAGAGAGTGAATAGCCGTCATCTTCCTTATTGAATCCGATGTTGAATACGATCTCCTCGACTGCGTTGAAGCGCAGATGCTCGCGTATCGTGACTACGAATGTGCTGTCTCCGGTTTTCTCGCAGTTCACCTCAGAGGAAACTCCGAGATACGAACGAAAATATTCGTTAATATCGGGAAATTTCCAGTATGTCTTGCCGTCAAGCACCTCGCTTTTTGCGTTGACTGTATCCGGAGGAGCAGCGGCAGCCTCACCGTTCATTATGACATTCTGAATTTTCTCCAGCTGGTCGCCGGACAGCACGGCGTCGTCTGAAAATTCGAGATTCGCCTTGTATGCCGCATACCAGCCCGCCGTATTCCATGCGAACTCCGGCGTGTCCGTGTCAATGTTGCCGTTCCATGCCAGTGTGCGGTAGGACAGGGCGGCAGATATTGCGAGAACTTCCAGGTCGTCAAATTCAGTGTTTTCGATTTCAGTGTTTTCGATTTCAGTGTTTTCGATTCCGCATCCGGAAATGCAGAAAATAAAGATGGATATCGCTGAGATGAGAGCGGTAATTCTGTTCATGATTCTTACCATAGCTTTCGACGGGCGAAAGCTTTCCTTTCTCCCCGTTTCGGGGCGGTTTTCAGAGAGGATTCGTTTTGTCGGAAAAGGGCGAAAGATATGGGATACGCGGAGAAACGTTCAGGAAACTGCCGGCTGAAATACAGCCGATCTGTTCAAACGAGCATTCACGCGCCCGTTTGTGTTATGCTGTGCCTGATCAGGAGAGTTACATGCGGGTCTTTTCTGCATAATAAGGAGTAATCAGCTTTGATGTAACTTTTCTTCTGCAAGTGCATGGAAAGCGCCGATGAGTTCTTCTCCCGCTTCTATCGGGGCGGATTTTGATGTACCGTCCGTAAAGTCAAACGAGAGTATGTATGTGGTTTCATCCAGAACGATTAAGCCGTCGTCGTCCGGCTTCTCATACTGCCTAACCGTTGTTACGAGCTGCCGATTTTTTATGATCCGTAGTATTTCCTCTGCGTCGTTATCATTTATCTTTTGTCTTTCAACTTCTGTATGTGTGCCGCTGCCGTCGACCACCGCGTCGAACGAAAAATACCAGGCGTTATCATTCTTTTCAAGCGTATATGAGTAGGAAGAGGAATGATCCATGCTGCTGCAGCTCACAAAGACAGACGTTATTTCAACGTTTTCTGCCGTATCATAATGCTTTTCTGCAAGAGAATAGAGATATCTGAGCGCCTTGTCGCAGAAAGCTGTTTCCTTTTCTATGCTGTTTCCATCGGAAAAAGTCATTACGGAGCTGTGCGTCGGGGCGTCGGCTGCATGGAGAATATTCAGCGGGCGGTATTTGCTGAGCCGGCTGATCTCGTCTTCATCTCTGATGATCTGAAGGAATCCCTCAGCGTCTTCAGCCGGAACAGGGAATGAACCGAATGATGTATACAGGCCTTCCTTACTCTGCACATAGCAGCTCGCAGAAAAAAGCCAGTTTTCGTCCTGCTTTTGCAGGGAGAATGCATACACAGGGTCGCGCTCTGTGCCGTAATACGAGGTACTGGCGCCGACAATGTCACCGGCATTGTATTTTTTATTTCCGCTGCACCCGAGAAGTAGTGATAGAATCGCCATAATTATTGTCACCCTGCATTTATAGTTCTTTTTTGATGTAGTATAATAAAACTTGACACAACCAAGGCAAAGGAAATATAATAAAAAAGAAAGGTTGTGTTCAGAATGGAAACAGGAAAACAGTACAGTGAGGAATACAAAAAAGAAGCGGTGAAGCTTGCAAAAGAGATAGGAAATAAGGCGGAAGCCGAGGAGCTTGGCATACCCAAAGGGACTATCGGGACATGGGTAAGCAAAGCCAAAACCGGTGAAATAGACACGGGTGCCGGCACACGTACACCCGAAGAATCCCTTAGCCTTGCGCAGCAGCTGAAGGAAGCAAACAAGCGGATAAAAGAGCTTGAAAAGAAAAACCGGCAGCTGGAAGAACTGAATGAATTTCTGGAGGAGGCGTCCGCTTTTTTCGCCGCCAGCCGTCGGAAGTCGGGAAAACAGAACGATTAAGGTTCATAGCAATAAAGACCGATGACGGCAGAATTACCGGTAAAATAAGCTTTTATTGTAAGGCATTGGAAGTCAGCAGACAGGCACTTTACGACTATCTTGACCGCAGGAATAATCCGTGGAAATATGAGCAGCTTTCAGTGGAAATGCAGAAAATACATAATGAGGACGAATGTAACGATTGTTATGGCAGGAAACGTATGTATATGGCGTTAAAGCTGAAAAAGGAAGCCGGGGAAATTAACATATCAATCCCCGGTGAAGCTACTGTCCGCAAGGTTATGGAGCAGATAGGACTGATTCATAAACCGCGCAGAAAGCCGAATGGCATCACAAAGGCAGACCGTGAAGCAATGAAATCAGATGGCCTTCTGCACCGTAATTTCAAGGCAGATAAGCCCTGTGAAAAGTGCATAACCGACATTACGGAGCTTAAAGCAAAGGATAGCAAGCTGTATGTATCGGCAATTTTTGATTGCTACGATGTAACCGCAGTCGGTCTTGCCATGGATACAAATATGAAAGCAGAGCTTTGCATTGAAACGGTAAAGAACGCCGTCAGCTCATATCCTGAATTAAAAGGTGCGATACTTCATTCGGACAGGGGCAGTCAATATACAAGTGAAAAATATCGTGAAGCATTGAAATCGGCAAGGTTAGTACAGAGTATGAATAGTGCGGGAGGGAGGTGTCATGATAATGCAAGATGTAAAAGTATGTGGGCAAGGATGAAGGAGGAGCTTTTTTACAGCAGAAACAGGAAACCGGACAACTATACCGCAGCAGAGTTGAAAACGATGATTTGGCGGTATTATATGAGCTATTGGAATAATAGAAGGATATGTTCCGCAAATGGTGGTTTGCCTTCGGCAGTTAAACGCAGGAGGTATTATGAGGAGTTGCGATCCGCTGCGTGATTTTCAAAAAATGTGTCAAGTTTTATTGACAATATCATCTTGCGTTAATGCTTGAAAATTACAGGAAGAAATTGATTTGTATAAAGTATAACATAAATTACAAAAAAAATCAAGAGGTAAAACCATTTATTTAACTTTCCCCAAAATTCAGTCTATCCCTTTCCGAAGGAGAAAAGAAGGATAGCTGCTCATCGACCGCAGGCTTGGAAAAGAATCTATCAATACCCGATTTAACGAATTTCAGTATTTCAAAAATACCATCAGCAATTGCGTAATATCTGAATTTAGGCACACCAAATAAACGCTTGGACACCTCAATAAGCTCCGCACGCATTTTGATATTATCCGATTTACCCGATATTTCCGCTATATACCCAATTGCTATCGTCAGCAGCAAATCAAGATTTCTGATTGATTTTAATGACTGCACTCTCAGATTTTCAAAGTCAAAGCTCTGTTTCTTGAACTTGAAATATTCCTCTATTCTCCATCTCATCAGATATACTTTGCATATTGTTGTACAAAGTCTGTTATCACTGCTTTTCAGATTTGTTATCAACATCATAGGTGTTTTTCCAAATCCATAAACCATTACAAGATTAAGCTCGGTTTTCTTAAATTCACACAGCCTTATCGGTATGATACTGATTTTCACGCCTCTTTTTATGCCGCTCTTATCCTTGTATTCAAGCTTGTATTTTCCTTTGAATTTGTTTGTAAGCTCAAGTATATTTACAGTCTTGTTCTTGTAAATAACATTTCTGTTTTTCTTTGCTCTGATGACGAATTTTTCTTCATGCTTTATAAAATATTCATAGTATTTATTGCAGTCAAAGCCTCTGTCCATTGTACGGATATTGGACTTTTTAAAATGCTTGCTCAAGAATTCAAAGCAGTTAAGAATTTCCTTGTCTTCACTTACAAAATCCTTTTCTGCCGATGAATAAATCCTGCTGTAAACACCGTACGGTAGCTTTTTATCGGATAAAACCGCTGCTCCCATTGTGTGGTAGCCAATGCCTATTTCACCTGTACTGCCGTCCCTTACTTCACATAAGCCTTCAAGCTTGCTGCTTGCAGGCTTGGTAATGTCAGAGCCGTCAATAACCAGAACGCTTTTATCATTGTAACGATTTTTTATTGTTTTAAGATATTCCTCAAACAGCATATTTTCATCGTTAAAATCATTCAGATTCCTTGAAAGACGAGTAAATTTTTTTGAGATTTTTTCTGAAAATCTTAAAATACCTCTTTTCAAATTGCTGTTGAGTGTGGTATAATTGATCATAGTGCAATACGCTTCCTTTCGGTTATGTTTTTGTGGTTATTAACATTATACCATATCGAAGCTGTTATTGCACTTTTTTTTATGTCTTTTTTCAAATTTTTATTCCTTGTTTTTCCCTTCCTTTCGTGACTTTTTTAACTTTGTGGTGTTGATTTTGGGGAAAGTTAAATATAGTGATAGCTTTCCTTAACTTCTTCCAAAAGCTCCTCTGCATCTTCGGTTTCGTAAATTTTCTCATACGCCTGCTGTGCCACAGTCATATTTTCGGGAACTTCATCATTCAAAAGGTCATAAACGTGTGTAAGAAATGTATCGGAAAGATATTTGTAAAAAACAATACCGAGAAGATAGTTTTTATATTCATTTGCGTCCATTTTTCCACGGAGTATGTCTGCACCTGCCCAAAGAACGCTTAATAATGCTTTGCTGTTTTCATTTTCTGCCATTGTATTTCCTCCTGTGAATATATTTTGCGTTGTTATGCTATATTATACCATAATATAATACATTATTCAAGAGAAAATTTGTTATATTTGCCAATTCAGTCCCCATTGTCCAACCATTTGGACAATAAAACACAACACTTTGCACAAATCACCGTATTTGCATAAAGAGGTTCCCAATCTAAGTATTTTTTCTGTCAAAGCAATGAGCAGGTATAAAGAGTTGTGGATTGACTATTGTAAGGATTGGAGGTATAATTTATTATAGTAATTATTATAAGATATAAATCGGAAATTATAGGTGATATATGTATGACAGAAAAAACATATAAAACAGAATGTGGAACAATTCATTATTGGATTGGAAATGAAGGAAAATCTAATAGTCCTGCATTAGTTTTTCTTCCGGGTTTAACAGCAGACCACAGACTGTTTGATAAACAAATAGAATACTTTGAGAATAAATACAACGTGTTTGTGTGGGATGCTCCCGGTCACGCTGCTTCATATCCGTTTGAGTTTTCCTTTTCCTTGTCAGAAAAGGCAAAATGGCTTGATGAAATCTTATCTGCCGAAAACATAAACAATCCCGTTATCATCGGTCAATCAATGGGCGGATATGTAGGACAAGCGTATGCAGAATTATTCCCCGAAAAACTGAAAGGCTTTATTTCGGTTGACTCTGCACCGCTTCAAAGAAAGTATCTCACGGGAATTGAGCTTTGGCTGCTAAAAAGAATGGAACCGGTTTACAAGCATTATCCTTGGAAATCCCTGCTTAAATCCGGGACAAACGGTGTTGCTGTTTCCGAATATGGAAGAAAGCTTATGTATGATATGATGATGACATACAACGGCAATCAGGAGTGGTATGCCAAAATAGCGGGACACGGTTTTAAAATGCTGGCAGAAGCAATAGAAGCTGATTTGCCTTACGAAATAAAATGTCCTGCACTTTTAATCTGCGGAGAAAAAGATCACGCAGGTTCTTGTATCAGATATAACAAGGCTTGGAATAAAAATACCGATATTCCATTGATTTGGATAAAAAATGCGGGACACAATTCCAATACCGATGCTCCCGAAGAAATAAATAAACTGATAGAGGAGTTTGTGACACAAATCAATTAACAGCATTTAGTTTTTATTGAAAGGAAGCTTATATTGAAAAACCTACTCGATCGCAACCTATACCGACAGATAAAATCAATGGACAAAGACACAATGACACGCACTCTTGCAAACATCTATCAAATGGGCAAGGACGATGCTATGCAGGGCATTGATGCCGTTGATATTGACCTTGACAAGATGCGTTCCGAAATCGGTGCTGTCAAGGGTATCGGTGAAGTTCGCCTTAATCAGATTATGGAGATTATAAAGGATAATCTGAATATCAAGGTTGACGAATAACCCTCAAAGCCTTTAATTCAGCCATTTTCTTGACTATCCAACACACTTATGGTATAATATTTCCAATACATCAAATTACGAAGGAATGATTATTTATGGCAAACAAAAGAGTAAACAAGAAAGCAGCAGCAAAAAAGGCTGTTGAAAATAAACCCATAACCACTGTTGCAGAAGAAGTAAAGGCTGAAACTCCTGTTGTTGAAGCTGCTCCTGCCATTGAGGTTAAACCCGAAGCTCCTGCTGTTAAGGCTACTTCAACCGAAAAGCCTAAAACTACAAGAACAAGAAAAACTCCTGCAAAGGCTGTTAAGGAAACAAAAATGGCAGCCACGGCTGCCGAAATTGCCGAAGCTCCCAAGCAGAAAGCAACAAAGAAAACTGCCGATAAAGCAGAGGACAAGTTCGTTATCCAGAGCAACGGCAAGGACTATTCTATGGAAGAAATCAAGGAAGTCTGCAAGGCAGCTTACAAGAACGGCACTCGCAAGCACGTTAAGTCTGTTGATGTTTACCTCAAGGCTGAAAACGGCAATCTCCGTGCTTACTATGTAATCAACGGTAACGCTGACGGTGCATATATTGACCTTTGATTTTTGAATACTGGCATTAAAAAGGGAGCATTTTCATCGAATGTTCCCTTTTTCATTAGATGTTCCAGTGGAACATCTGCAAATGGTGAGGTATGATACCTGTGTGTACAGAACCCGAACAAGACCAAACCGATATACTGGAGAATAAAAGCAACAGCTCCGCAGGAACTATCCTGCGGAGCTGTTCGTTTAGTAGGATAACATTATTCTTCTGCTGTCACTTTTACAATGTCCGATGTTTTCATCGTTGTCCATTTTCCGTCAACATAAGCACTGACTGCAAACTGATATTCCTTGCCGCTTTCGAGAACGTATGCAGCGGCTCTCTTTTCGGTTTCCTTGAGCTTTGCTGCCTTTCCGTCCTTTACAAGATAAATCGCATACTTTTCTGCATTGTCAACGGGCTGCCATTTCAGTGTAACAACGTTGTTCTTTACCGTTGCAACAGGATATGGCTTGCTGTTCTTGATATTGACGTTCAGTGAATTGCACTTTGATATAGGTGAAATTCTGCCGTCAACGGTGTATCTTACGATAAATTTATATTTGCCTGTGGGGAGATTTTCTACCGTGTATGTGTTTTCGGCAGTTGTCTTGATTGCCTTGTATTTTCCGTCAATAAGCTGATATACCGTGTATTTGTCGGCATCTTCAACATCTGCCCATTCGAGAATTACATTGTTTTTGCTGATTTTTCCTGTCAGCTTGATTTGCTCAAAGCTGTATGCCGGGGTTACATTGATGAACGGATTGAAATCATCGTAGATGTAGTTGGGATAGTAGTCCTGTTTGAGTGCAGGAATTGTTTCGGTGTGCATTACATAACCGCAGACAGTGCAGGAGTATGTCCTTAAACCTGTGCTGTTGTATGTAGACTGAACGGTAACAATTCCGCCGTTTGAAACGTGGCTGCCGATGTCGGTCTTATCTCCGCAGCTGCACTGGTGCCAGTGGCTTGTGTTGTCGGAGGACCATTCCGCTGCGTAATTGTGAGTGTGTTCCTCGTGGATTGTGGGAATCGGCTCTGTTCTGATAACATAATCACAAACAGTACACTTGTATGTCTTAACGCCCTCTTCTGTTTCGGTAGCAGGCGTTGTAACCTAGCCGTTATCCGAGGTATGATCTGCAAAGTCAACCTTTTCGGTGCAGCCCGCACAAGTGTGCCAGTGTCCCGTTTCGTCAGATGTCCAGACGGTTGCAGGAGCGTGTGTATGAGCAACTTTGTCGATTGGCTCTGTTTTGACATAATCGCAACCCGTACACTTGTATGTCCTTACGCCTTCTTCCGTTTCGCTCGGCTCTTTTGTTACCGTGCCGATAAAGCTGTGGTATTGGTCATATACCTTGTTCGTGCTTGTGATATTATTATCGGCATAAGAGCCTTCGACAAGGTGATATTTGAGGGTGTCAGGGCAGTAATCGAAAACATATGAACCAAAGCTTTTTACGCTGCAGGGAATGGTTACGCTTTTCAATGCTGAACAATCAGAAAATGAACTTTCTCCAATGCTTGTAACGTTTTTTCCTATGGTTACGCTTTTCAATGCTGAACACTTATAAAATGATTTTGCTCCAATGCTTTCAACGCCGTCGGGAATGGTTACGCTTTCCAATGCTGAACACTTATAAAATGCAGATTCTCCAATGCTTGTAACGTTTTCTCCTATGTTTACGCTTTTCAATTCAGAACAGCTTAAAAATGCACTTCTTCCAATGCTTGTAACGTTTTTTCCTATGGTTACGCTTTTCAATTTTGAACACTTATAAAATGTATTGTCTCCAATGCTTGTAACGCTATCGGGAATGGTTACGCTTGTCAATGATGAACACTCATAAAATGCAGCGCCTCCAATGCTTGTAACGCTATCGGGAATGGTTACGCTTGTCAATGATGAACAGCAGTAAAATGCACTTCCTCCAATGCTTGTAACGCTATTGGGAATGGTTACGCTTTTCAATGCTGAACAGTCGTAAAATGAACTTGCTCCAATGCTTGTAACGCTTTTGGGAATGGTTACGCTTGTCAATGCAGAACAGTCGAAAAATGCACCTGCTCCAATGCTTGTAACACCGTAAGCAATGTCAACAGAAGTAATATGTTGCCCATTGCTATTCCAAGGAGATTGATTAAAAAAATCATAACCCGCCATTTCCCCCAAGCCTGTAATTGTCAGTTTATATGCGGTTGCGCCATCGGGCAAGGTTCCGTTTTCAGTGAGTTCCCATTTAACATTCTGTCCGCCGTTTTTACCACAGTAGCCGCTGGCAACAACATTGCCATCTGCCGCACTCGCCGTAATACCGAAAGATACACCACTGTCTATGGGCAGAATATCCACCACAGGCAATGCCGAGGTTACAAGCATAAACGCCAGCAAGCCTGCCGTTATTTTTCTGAGCTTTGCTCTTTTTACCATAAAATCATCCCTTTCCTTTGAATTTGATGTAAATAATATGTGAATTTATATTTGCTTAATTTTATTTTAACCCATTTTGGCTTGTATGTCAATCGTTTTTTCCATTTTTTCGGTTTTGGTTATTTCAACAGATTATGAACGGGTTTGAGGGGTTATTCGGGCGATTTTTACAGCGTTCTGCGGAATTTTTAAGACGGATTTGTGCGGTGTAAACGCAAGACAGCAGCAGGGGTGTAAATGCCTGCTGCTGTCTTATCTTCCGATTATTTTAGTTTATGAAGCTCAACTGCCAATCAAGGATGACATTTTCCGCAGGGCGAATAACCCATAGCAATCAGCTCATCTCTTGTACCCGTGTATTCATCACGGTTCTTGTCCTTAATCTGCTTTGCAGAGCTGCAAGAGGGGTAGTGAAACTTCTTTGTGTTTGTGTTCAGAACATAATTCTGTCCTGCTGCGTTATTGTCTGCCTTTTCGGTAACAACAGGCTGTGTTGTTGCCTGTGTAACCTTTTCGGTGACAACTTCTCCTGCCTTAAAAATCTCGTCCTTTGAAGCGGTTTTGTCACTTGTTATGCTTATAGTCTTTCCGTCAGATGTAAGAAAAATATCGCCGTTAAGGTCGGTGCGGTAGGTCTGAACATCTGCATCACGAAGCCTTGACAGAACCTCATCGGTGGGGTGGTTGTAGCTGTTGCCCTTGCCTACTGAGATAATCGCATATTCGGGCATTATTTCACGCAGCCATACATAGCTTGTGCTTGTATCCGAGCCGTGGTGTCCCACTTTCAGAACATTTGCCGAAATATCTTCATCTCTGTTGAGAATAGCCTGTTCAGCTTCACGCTCCGCATCTCCCGTAAAGAGATATTCGGTCTTTCCGTAAGTGATTTTCAGAACGATTGATGAGTTGTTTGTACCGTCCGCTTCATTCACACCGATAATTTTCACATCGGAGCTGCCCAGACTGTATGTATCCCCTGCCTTCGGAACAACAAGTCCGCCGCCGTTCTTGTCGGCATATTTCTTGAAATTCTTAAACGCCTTGCTGTTATATGATGTCACGGAAGATAAAACAAGGTCTGCCGTTGTGTAATTCAGCGCACCGGGCAAGCCGCCGATATGATCCTCGTGAGCGTGAGTTCCTACGATAATATCCAGCTTTGGAACGGCAGCTTTTTTCAGCACGGAATAGATAAGGTCTGAATCTTCCTTGTTGCCGCCGTCAATCAGCATATAGTGTCCGTCACACTCGACAAGTGCCGCATCTGCCTGACCAACATCAATGAAATGTATGGAGAAAGTTGATTTGACGGACTTCTTGTTCTTTGCCGCAGTGTTTTTCGCAGTGACTTGTTTTTTTGAAAGCTCAATAATCTGTCCCTCAGTCTGCGCAGCATTGATTTCTGCCGTGTCTGATATTTCCGTGATAATGTCCGTCAGCTCCGTTGTATCATAACTTTCCTGCACAGACAATGTGCTTTCCGCTTGCACAGCTCCGCTATCGACAGCATCGGACATACAGCCGCTGAATGTCAGCAGCGTTACCATCGCAGTTATTACCCACAACAGCACATTCTTTGTTTTCGTCTTTTTCATCTTAACCTCTCCTTAATATTTTTTAGGGTAAATTCCCCCTTATATACATTTTATCAAAAGTAATGTGTAAAAGTACGGACAATACAGCACACCGCCCGATATTTTTGTAGCAAGAATAAATCTTATTGTATGTCACACAATATATATTGTATTCTGATAAATTCAAATTGTCAATGGCTTTTGGTAAAATGGTTATAAAAGGACGGTGGCGATATGAAAGAGGAATACTACGAAGAATACAGAAGAATCGGTTTGAAAATCAGCTATTACCGCAAGCTGAAAGGGATAACATAGGAACAGCTTGCAGAGCAAATCAACAAGAACACAGCTTTTATAGGTGCGGTAGAAGCTCCGAACGTAAACCGCACAGTATCTCTTGATACCCTGTTTGACATTGCCAAGGCTTTGGATATTCCTGCGTATAAGTTTCTTAAGGATGATTGATTTTTTACTGTGCTTGTGGTAAAATTTAGTTGGGTGGATTTTTCATCTGCCCGATAAATCGGAATTTGTAAACGCATTGAATGAAGGATATCAAACAACATGGTGTTACTCACAGACTGGCAGGAGACGGTTCAGAAAAAAGAATTGTCTCATTTTGTATCAACTGGGCATTTCGACATTACGGACATTTACAAATTGATACATATGGCGATAAAAAGGTGATGCAAAAAAATTACAGAGAAGCTGGGATTTATTCATTGTGGAACGATTTATACGGTATTTTGAATGAATTTATATGTAGATATATGATAAAACACATATTGCTAACATAGAAACCGAGGTAAATAAGCTATGGGAAAATTTGAAGAATTGCTCGTAAATAAAGGGCTATACGATAACGTAGATATAACCATTGATGATTTAGAAGAATTAGAAAAATATCTTTCGAAAAATGAATATACTGGGAATACAATTGATTGCTATTGTCCACATTGTGAAACAAACCGTGTATTTGCGTTTTCTAACAGTGAAATTCACGAAGAAACTGGCATAATGAGTATAATGATTGATGATACGGCAGGTCGTACCAGAAAGCCCAAAAAGCAAGAGATTTTTAATTCGTATTTGAATAAACGGTATGTGCTAACATATAGATGTAGCCGTGACCGACAGCATGCTATCCTATTTGACTTGATTGTTATAGATAGCAAAATAATAAAAATTGGGCAATTTCCGTCAATAGCGGATTTAGTAATTCCTGAAATTTCAAAATACAAATCTGTATTAGGCAAACAATATCGTGAGTTTAGCAAAGCCGTTGGGTTATTTGCACATGGTATAGGAATAGGTTCATTTGTATATTTGCGGCGAATTATAGAAAAGTTGGTGTTCGACAAATATAATGAACTTGCAGAAAAATTGGATATTTTAAAAGAGGATTTCGAGCGTCAAAAATTTGATAAAAAAATCGAAACGCTAAAAGAATATCTCCCTGCAAGTTTAGTTAAAAACAAAAATGTATATGGTATTGTGAGTAAAGGAATACATGAATTAAGCGAGGAAGAATGCAGAGAGATGTTCCCGTACATAAGAATTGGTATCGAGTTAATCCTTGATGATTTATTAGCCGAGAAAGAAAGGAAAGAAAAAGAAAAGGTATTTGAGGAATTTGTAGCTAAAAAAACAGGGGAATTAAGGCAGTAACAAAACCGGGACGGCAGTCATGTGACCAGATGGGAACGGGGCCAGATGAGGACTTCACCAAGCAGTATTCCCTAACCCTATTCCAGTTTATCAACCACAATGAATCAATATACATACACAAAGGCTCAACAGGAAATTCCCGTTGAGCCTTTTGCTATTACCTATTTAAACAGTATCAATAATTCAAAGTCTTAGCCACAATCCTATCCGCAGGATTTCCGTCATCGTCCCTGTCCGTGCAGTATGCCAGAACCGCAATTTTCGTTCCGGGGTGAAGCCTTTTGTCAAGCTCGGCAGCTTCGCACTCCACAAGCTCCTCCAAACCGTCCGCCTGTGCTATCCTCACGCCGAAAATGTCAAGCATTCTGCCAGTTCCTTTGAGCATAAAAACCTCTTTTACCTTGCCTTGAATAATCATCTTTTCCATTTTAAATACCTCCGTTATTCGCCCTGCTCAAAGTACAGAGCAAGGGCCTTTTCTATTATCTCGTTCGCTTCCTTTTTGGAATAACTGCTTAAATACCTCTTGTATGTTGCGGTGGGGAGCGTTATCTTTTCTCCCTTGTCCTTTGGCTTTTCGTCCGAATCGTACTCACCGTTCAGCACATCGGTTATCAGCTCATCGGTGACTATCGTGTAAGATGATGCTATCTCACGGAGCTGTTTCGCCATTTTCATATCAATGACAGTAACATCTTTTTCGGTCATAACCTTGTACACATTTCTCTGCTGTTCCTCTGTAAGATATGAAAGGTCAACGGAAGAACGGACCTTTATATTTCCACGGTCAACAAGCACCTTGAACTCGTTTATCAGCTTGTCTATGCGGAGAAGCCTTGCCACCGTTGCGGAGCTTATGCCGTATTCCTCTGCTGTTGCATCTCTCGTTGTAAGATGTTCCGGTGGAACATCTTCGGGACGGTGCTTACCGTTCTCGATGAAATACAGCTCGTCACATATGTCCTTTCGTTTTCGCTCGTCAAACAGCTTGTTGTACCTGAGTGCAACCGCAAACGCCTGTTCGGATATTTTCAGATCGGAAAAGCCTCGCTGAATAAGATTTGTTTCCACAACAAATATTTCAGCATCTTCATCGGATAAATTCACCTTTACAACAGCAGGCACATTTTCAAGTCCTGCCTGTCCTGCGGCATACACTCTGTTATGCCCCGACAAAATCTCATATTTTCCTCCGTTTGCTGTGCGAACGATTATCGGAGTAATCACGCCGTTTTTCTTGATGCTCTGAATCATATCCTCCAAACGCTCGCCATCATAAAGAGTGAATCTGTGATTATGATACGGTATCAGCTTGTCTATCGCAATGCTCGTTATCCCCTGTTCGGAAGTAAAGTCCAGACCGTCCGTTACGCCGAATTTGCTTGTTACATTTCTTGCCACAATAAAAACTCCTTTCATAAATGTTCCAGTGGAACATCAACCTATAAGCTCATCTGCAAGCCTGTTGTAGTCCTCGGCAGCCGTGCATTTGGGAGCATACGCAATAAGTGTCTGCTTTCTCGCCTGTGCTTCCTTCACCTTGATACACTCCCTTATTGCCGTGTCGTAAACCTTGGTATTCATCTGCTCCGCAACCTCGTCAAGGGAAGCTCTGACTTCTCTCGAAAGATTTGCACGTCCGTTGTACTTGGTAAGCAGAAGTCCCGAAACATTCAGACTAGGATTCTGCCTTTTCCGAATAGCTCGGATAGTTTCAAAGAGCTGTGAAAGTCCCTGCAAAGCGTATCTGTCCGCCGTTACCGGAATAATAACCTCGTTTGCGGCAATAAGGCAGTTATGCAGTATAGAGTTCATAGCAGGTGCAGTATCAATGATTATGTAGTCATAATTCTCGCAGCCGTCAAGAGCATCTGCCATTCGATAAAGTCCGTCAACACTTCCTTTCAGCTTTTCATCTGCCTGACGGAGCAGGCTGTCCCCTGCAAGAATATCTCCGCACTCAGTATGCTGAATTGCTTCGTCAAGGCTCAATCGGCTCTCGTCCAAAAGCACATCATAAACGGTAGCAACACCCTCGGTCATTGCTCTGTAAGTATCGGTACTGTTGCACTGTGTATCGCAGTCGATAAGAAGCGTTTTGTAACTTCTCTCGCTCAGAATTGCCGCAAGTGCGGTCGATGTGGAGGATTTTCCCACACCGCCCTTTGCGTTTGCTATGGTTATAACCTTGCTCATTATTCTCCCTCCTTAAATGAAATACTGCCTATATCCGAAATCCACTTCTCCACGCAACCGCTATACTCTTTCTTACGGTTATAGACCTCCAATCTCTCCTCATACTCGAAGATTTCATTCTCATCGGCATCATCGGGAAGTTCGGGTTTGTCATAGTCCTCGTAAAAATCAAGGTAGTCCCTGCGTTCTATGAGATAGCCGTAAAACGCAGTACGAATACCCTTTGCATAGTTTTCATTGCCCTCAAAATATTCATCGTGAATACTCTCAGAAATAGCAGCACAGGTCATATCAAACTGATTGGTGTCAAGCTCATCGAGAACGGAAGCGAACGAACTTCTCGCAACGTCCTCCCACTCCTCATATTCTTCCTCAACATCGCAAGCATAGCCGATGTCCTCAAGTATCTCGGTTACTCTCTCATAGCTTTCTTCTGAAATTCTAAACATATTCATTCCTCCAATTTATATAGTATATTTTTAAACTTGGGTATCTTATGTTTTACCGCCGTTCAGCCTTTTCAGACTGTTAAAAACTGCCTTTCTATCCTCGGCTGACATAGGCTCACGCTTTTCCTTTGGCTTACTGCGTTCCTCAAACGCCTTAACCGCCTTTTCACGGATACGCTGTTCACGGTTTTCACGGTCTGCGATAACCGCTGTCTTTGCGTTAAGCATTGCCCTTGCTATATAAAGCTCACTTTCGGTGTTATTCATATAAATCATTCCTTTCCCCGATGTTCCACCGGAACATCTTTGGTTTGTTGTGTTTGTTTTTTAATTACACTCACATTATACTACTTATATAAGTAGTTTTCAATAGTAATTCCAGCCAAACTTGATTATACAAATTTAGCTTATGCGCACATTGACAAAATCTCCATTGCTATGGTATAATGAATAAAATATACTTATGCAAGTAGGAGAGCGATAAAAATGCCTGTTTCTGAGAAACAAAAAGGATATGCCCGAAAGTGGGACAAGGACAATATGCGTACCCTCGGTACAAGAGTACGCACACAAGATGCCGAGGATTTCAAGGCTTGGTGTGCAATGCGTGGAGTTTCCACCACCTCCGAGATTAAAAGATTTGTTATGAGCGAACTTGAAAAGTACAATGCTGTTATGGAAAAACAGCATAATGATAATAAAAGCGAGTGAGCATTTTTATTTTCCTTTCGTGGTTGATTTTTGGCTGTGCTTATGATAAAATGTAGTTGGGTAGATTTTTAATTTAATCTGCCCGATAAATCGGAATTTAACGCACATCTAAAAAACGAGAATTCACAAAAACGTAGCCATAAAATGGTGATGAAAGGACGTATAACTTATGAGTAAAAAAGTATTTGTTTTGGTACACGATTACTGGCATCACGATGATTCCATCAAGCCTATGATGGACTATCTGTTTAATGCAGATTATGAAGTAACATTCACAAAGAACCCAAATGATTATTTCAACGGGCAGTTTGATTTGTTTTTGTCTTTCAAAGATCCTATTGAAAATGATCAGATTCCTACTCCAATCTGGTGTGATGAAAAATGGACGGAGAAATTTCTGAATGATGTTCAGAATGGTATGGGAACGATTATGCTTCACGCATCACTTACTGATTACACAGAAAATCACGCAATCCTCACAAATGTTGTAAGAAGTAACTTTATCACTCATCCCGAACAATGTCCACTTACTGTAAAACCGATAGCAGAACATCCGATTATTGAAGGCATTGGCAAATTCACATTCCCTGAGTTTGACGAACATTATGTAATGAAAATGATTCCGAATGCTGATACAACGATTCTTGCAGAAACCGTTTCAAAGAACGGCGTTCAGCCTGCTGTATGGATTCACACCTATGGCAAGGGAAAAATCTGCTGTATCGTTCCTGCACACACTACCCAAAATTTGACCTGTGAACCATTTGTCAAACTTGTAAAGAATGCTATTGATTGGGTTTAATAGCATTAATAGAACGTCAAATTCCAGTTTGTAGAGCAGTTAATTTATGGGCATCCGCCGTACTCGGAAAACTCCGAGTACGGCATTTCTTTTACCTCACCGCCCCACAGACAGAACTGCCCCGAACATTTTCGTTCATCTCCATTTCCTGCTCCGCCTTTTCTTTCTCCTCCGCAACACGAATCCTCTCCATTTCCTCTTTAGCTTGCTCCAGCAAAATCTCATAATCACTTTTCATTCGGCTCTCGTAAAAATCATAGAAGTCATAAATCTCCTTACGCTTTTCAAAGGCGAGGGAGATTTTTTCTTTCATTCCTCCAAGCTGCCGTTTCATTTCTACAATTTTTTCTTGATGAACAGAAATATCATCAGCAGTTTTCACTCCTGCGTCCTTGATGTAATTGTACTTCGCAAGCTCCTTGATGTCCTTTACAAGCAAGGGTTTACGGCTCAACACTTCCAGATATTTGGGGATTCCTTCAATCAGCTTTTCTTCCTCCGCAATTTTTTTCAAAAGCTCGTTCTTCTCATTTTTCAAATCGGCAAGAGCCTTGCCCGCATCGGCAACAGCTTTCTTGAAATCATCAGCCGAATGAATATCATTCTCCTGCAAAAAGAAAAGCAGCTCCGAAGACCTCACAACCTCCCGATAAGTCGCAAGGTAAATCCTGTCCGCTTCGGGTTTTCGGTAAAGCTCAATTTGTATTTGCCTGATACACAAGGCATATTCTCGTTGAATACCCTCATACTTTAACGCTTCGGACAAAGGCATTTCAAGATTTTTGTTTGCAATTCGATATTCCAGATGTTCAAGAGAATAACCGTCACCCAAACGAAAACTGCGGATTGCTTTTCGGTTTGGCTTAACCTTTATCGCAAGATATTTTCCTCGGTTAATTCCATAGCCTTTCGCTTCAAGCTCTTTTATCAAGTCGTCAATGCTCTTAACGCTCTCTTTCACAACAAGCCTGTCTATCTCGTCACACAAATTTTGTTTCCAAGACTTTCCCTCACGCCGTAATTTGTACTCGCCGTACTTGTGGTTGGCTCGATACTTCGGTTTTTCGATTACTGATAAACCGTGAGCTATTGCAATTTCATCGGAAATTTTTCTGCAACGCCGTAAAATTTCCTTGTTCGCATACCAGTGCTTTCCGTCAAGGTCATAGGGAGCAACCGCAAAATGATTATGTACGTGACAGCGATCAATATGTGTCGCACACAGCACCATATGATTTTTTCCGAAAACTTTTTCCGCCCACTCCAAGCCAATCCTATGAGCTTCCGCCGCCGACACTTCTCCGGGTTTAAAAGATTGGATGTAATGGTGCAGACGAATCTGCCGTTTTTCTCGCTCGGTGGTTTCTTCTTTTATGGAACGTTTGAAAAATCTTTTGTTGGAAAATCTCTCAAAGAGAAGTCTAAAATCCTCGTATGCACTTGCCGCATTGGTCGAACAATTCAATCCCGTGATTAAAGTCCCCTCGATTTTTTTCTCGTTGGAAATGTAAGCAAGAAACTTTTTCGGTGCAGAATAGATTGGAATATGTTTGATAATTGGCATATCCCACCTCACACAATAAGCGTTGGAGAAATTTCAAACAGATAATTTTTGATTGCGTTCTTGAAATACTTGAATTCCTCCTGCAATTCCTCGATGTCTTTTTGATAGACAGCTCCTGTTCTGTTCACAGTCCTTGCCACCTGATTAACGTTGTTTCCAACTGATTCCAATGCTCTTTTGATTGCAAGAATTTCTTTCAAATCGTAAATCTTGATTTCTGTTTTCGTGGCAGACACTCTGATATATGTTCCATTTTTCAAATTCGCCGCCTTTGCCTTTCTGCAAACAACCTTCCATTCCTCCGGGGAAAAATATATAACTATCGCTTTGTTGCCCTTTCTTGTTGGCATATTCTATCATCTCCATATCTATCAGGGTTTTAGGGATTTATCCCTAAGAATGCCGAATCTGCGTGTTCGGCAGCGAAAGGTCATATGACCTTTCTACGCTTGCGGGGAACTGCCCCACCACTCCGCCATTCAACCGTTAACACCCCCAAACCGTGAAAAAATGCGGCTTGATTCGCATTTTCCACAAGGGAGAATTGAGAAAATCAGTCCTCAACGCTGTCGGTGCAATAGGAATATCCCAGCATAATTTTCAGATAAACGTTAGAATATCTCTCACGCTCCGAACCGTCCGAGTTAAGCATAGCATCAAGAAAAAATCTTTTTGCTTCGCTCCTGCTATCCCATTCTTGAACATTTCCGTAACACACCGTTGTTACTCCGTCAGAATTTTTCAAGCACACATTCATCTGTCCCCCGATTTTTTACACTCACCGTATCGGAGAAAATTCAAAAACGGCTCTTTGGGAATATGTATCTGCCTGCCGATTCGGATAATCGGGAATTCCATTTTGCTCTTGTTCCGATAAAAGGTCGCAAGAGAAATTCCAATAGCCGCAGCGGCCTCGCTTGCCGTAAGAAAATTTCTGTCCAGCTTTTCAATTTCATCTATCCTCATTTTAAAAATCACACTCCTATGCTTTCTCTATTCTGCTGTCCATAAAAATTTTGAAATCATTACAGCTTGAAAGATATTCAGCCAATCTTTTTTCATCGCCGGGAAGATAATCTCTGCCCAAAGTTTTCAGAACAGCAGAAGCTATTGCTTTGTTTTTTCTTCCGTCTTGCTTTTCAAGGCTGATATATTTTTTCAAGCGTTCGTTTTCTCTTTGAAGATTTTTCAGCTGCTCTCTCAGCTCATCGACTTGAACAGCAAGAATATTTATCTCGCCGGCAGCAGCATTGGCAGATAATTTCCGCTTGTCCTCAATTTTCTCTTTCCGAAAAATTGCCTTTGCCGTTTTTAAAGACAGCTCGTCAAGCTGCCGCTCTCCCGATGTGCTTGTGCGGATTCTTCTTGCAAGCTCCGGGTGATGATGCAGAATTTTGTAAAACTTGTATCTCGGTATTCCATTCATCTCACAAAATTCAGAAACAGCAAAATAGTTTTTATGCTTTCCCATTTCTTCAACCTCCTGCTAAATAAGTTTCATACCCATATCGTGTTCGAAGCCACTGAACGTTTGGTTCGTAAGCGTGAATGCCGAGTTATACAAAGCCGTTGTTAAAAAACGGTCAATCCGACTTATCTTTCCGGGATAGTTCAGAATATTTCGCAGCACGTCCGTGATATGCTCGCTCGTCAGCTTTCGGTAAGCGGACCGTGCTGCTTCTTCGGAAATTTTCTTCCCCTCAACGAAAATATTTCTTTCTCCGCTGATAACATCAACGATAAGGTCTTTGATTTCTTCAACCATACTCACAACGGCTTCATCGGGGTGAGTGATAAGGCTGTCATACTCGATTTGTTTCTTGACCTGTTCCTCAACTTTTGTTCTGTCAATCTCATCAATCAATCGGGGCGGTGTCGGAATTTTTTTCGATGCCGCAGATTGATTGATAGATTGATTCTCAATATAACTCAATTCAGTATTATTTATTTCAGTATTATTAGTGTCTGTTTTAACGACTTCTTGAAGTCTGTTTTTTCGATTTACAGAAGTCGATATTTCCGACTTCTTGAAGTCTGTTTTATCGACTTCAAGAAATCCGTTTTTCAGACTTCTTGAAGTATGCTCTGAATTATCGGTATTGTCCTGCTTACCATTCTGCAAACTGTCAGATTCGTTTATGATGAAATTTTTCACATAAAGTATTGACGGCAAACCCAGACCTCTGCGTTTTTTCTTTACAAGTCCGATACCGTTCACATCATCAAGCTCTTTCAGAATGTTCAATGCTTTATCGTGGCACACGTCCATAATCTCCTCAATTTCTTCAATCAGAAAAATTATGTAGACACGGTTTTCATCATCTATCCAATTATTTTTTCTGCTAAGACTCATTCGTTCAAGAAGCAAGCCATACATTAACTTTGCTTCGTTGGATAAGCTGCCGAAATGCTCTTTATCCGTAAATAGAACTTTAGGCACACGAATAAAGGTAAACTGCTCTGCTTCAGCTCCGTAATAGTAATCGAATTCTATTTTTGACATTTCACGCACCTCTTTTACAAACCGCCCTCATAACTCCTCCAGATTTCCATTGACTTATACGCAAAGCCTTTCTCATACAAAACATCAAGCAGTTCCTCAAGTGACTTTCTGCCCAGATTAGGAAGGTTGTAAATTTTTTCGGGTTCTGTTTCTACAAGGTCACGAACCGTCTTAATATTTCCCCGGCGCAGGACATTGTAGCACCTCACGGAAAGGTCAAGGACCTCTATTCCCTCGTCAATAATATCAGGTTCCGGAGATTCAGGAATATACTTCTCCTGTCTGAGAATTGCATTTGCTCTTTCAAGTGAAGATATTTTCCTCCTGTAAATTGCTTCAAGACGGTTTTCCTCACACTCAATGACATACTTAAAAAGATTGTGCATACCCAGTCGAATTTTCTTTTTCCTTATCGGCTGTGAAAGTTTTCTTTCCGCTTTCCTTATGCTGTGAGTAACTGTTGACGATGAATTGCCAACGGCTTTTGCAATATCCGCATATGTCATATTCTCTTTGTACCTCATTTTGAGCAAAAGAGCATCACTCTCGCTCATAGTTTCGGAAATTACATAGTCAAGTGCAATTCCGCTGTCATCGGCAAGATCGTCAAATTGTTCTCCGGGGAATATCTGTCTGAGAAGGTTGTTGGGGTAGCTTTTCATATCTTTTTCCATTTCGTTCTTTCCTTTCGTTTAGACAATAAAAAAAGGCTTCCGTACACTTACATAAACGTAAGCATACGGAAGCCCTGCTTCCATACATAGAATACAAATATAAAACTGCATAAAACGACACTAACCATCGGTCGGGCAGGAGTTTTACAAATATCACTCTCTATACCTTTTCGATGGTTAGTGTTAAGAATTGCTTGGCTCCCCCATAGAGTTAAAATCCGAACCGAACACGCTTAATTCGAGAGGAATCGTTTCCAAATCCTCCCGACAATTAAAGTTAATGACCATTGTGTCATCATACACATAGATTGAGTTAATGAAGGTATCGACTATTCTCTGCTTATTGTCGCTATTGGCAAGGTCAAAATCTGCCATTCTTTCTAACCAGAATTCAACCTGTTCACTGGTTAATATCTGAGTCTGGATTTCCTCTTTTGTAATCTTCACTTCTATGTCTGAGCGTAAATCTTCCAATTCCTTCATTCTGTTTTTTGTAGTTGATGTAATAATTCCCTGCTCAATCGCACTCATTACATTCGCAAGGCTCTTTTCTACCTCTGCCAGTTCTCGCTGAAGAAGTGGTAAAGTAGTATTCTCTTTTGCCTGCCACATCATAACGTGGTCAACAATTCCATCTAAAGCGTGACCTTGAAAAACGCTTCTGATAGTCTGACTGATAACAATATTTTCTACCACATCTTTTTTCAGCGGTTTTCTGTGGCAGCCCTCTTTTTTCTTCGCAGTAGAACATTTATAATAGTAATACTTCTTTCCTGTACGGCTTGTCCCGCTTTCACCGACCATATGCTTTCCGCAATCCCCACACAAAAGCTTTGTGGTCAACAGATATTTATCGTCAGCCTTGTACATAGCAGGAGCGTATTTGTTTTTCTTCGCTCTATCCTGTGCCAGTGCAAAAAGCTCCTTTGAAATGATTGCAGGTATTCCATCAGGTATTACTACATCCCTGTAACGATACTCTCCGATATATTTACGGTTCTGCAAGATAGCCGATACTGTTGTTTTAGTCATTGGCTTGCCGCAGGATGAACGTATCCCACTATCGTTTAAATATTCCACAATATCCCTAATCTGCTTGCCATTGACATACATCAGAAATGCGTCCTTGATAAATGGTGCGGTAAGCTCGTCAATCTGATAATGTTTATGCTCATCAATCTTGTATCCAACGGCAACGTTACCTCCATTATACTGACATTTCAGTGCGTTCTCCGTCATACCCCTGATAACTTTCTCGGAAAGTTCTGCGGAATAATACTCGGCATAGCCTTCCAGTACCGATTCAAGAATAATTCCCTCTGCACCCTCTGAGATTACCTCCGTTGCGGAAACGACCTTTACACCATTCCGTCGAAGCGTAGCCTTGTAATGTGCTGAGTCATATCTGTTTCGTGCGAATCTGTCCAGCTTCCAGACAATGACTACATCGAAAAGCTCCTTTGCACTTTCCTTAATCATTCTCTGAAACTCAGGACGGTTATCGGTTTTTGCTGACATAGCTCTGTCTATGTACGAGCCGACCAATGTATATCCCTTGCGTTCTGCAAATGCCTTGCATTCACGAAGCTGTCCCTCGATGCTTTCTTCTCTTTGGTTATCACAAGAATATCGGGCATAAATTACTGCTTTTATCATATATACCTCCTGTCTGCCTGTTGTGTTAATGTCTTTTCTATATTTTTTATATAGTATAACACATTTCAAGAAACTTGTCAACGCTTTAAAGCACTAAATTCTATTTTGTGCCAACAACTTTAGTCAGCCAAAGGTCAGGAGGCAACGGATATATCCTTGCTCTCACGAGATAGGTGTTCCTCATAAATTTTCTTCCCCCTGTCAGAAGCAAAGAATTCAAGCATAGCAGGATAGAAGCTTGCCACTAATGCGTCAAGCTGTTCTTTGGTTAATAATAACTCCGATTTTTTATCTTCCTTCATAAATGTTACTATCCTCCGTATTTATGATTCGAAAGGAAATGATTTTTATGGCGAGGTTCAGAACAATGCGGCGAAGTATTATTCCGAGAATCAATGCCTTTCATCTATAAGGAAAATAAATGGCAGTTTTTTAGGGTTTAGAAGATAATTTTTTAATTTTTATGTTTATTGCACAAAAACAATCGTAAATTAATAGACATATACACCAAAAATCGACAAACAGGCACATTGTGTCTTCTAGCATCATTCCAAGGGACTTATCTACGCACAAACTTCGCCATACCGCAACAACGCTTATGTATAAATATCGGAATGCTGACATCCGTTCACTAAAACAAATCCTTGGACACAAGAACATTGTGATGGCAGAAATTTATGCGCACGTTAATGACAATCAACTCCATATTGCTGTCAATGCAAATCCAACAACCATGATGCTCAAATGAACATCATGGTTGTTAAACATTAGATGAGGTTACAGTTTCTTTTATAGCGTTTTTTTCGCATTGCTTATAACACTAACTTTCGGAATCAAGTCTGTAAATACATATCCTATAACATTTTTACACACTGGACATTCAAGTTCTTCATTTTCTCGGTTGCCTTCCCAAATTGATTTATCATCGTATTCTAAAACAGATCCACACTTTTTACATTTAACAGTTTTTTTCATGTCATGTTTTCCTTTCAATATTAAGTTGTTTATTGTTGTTCATACCAATTATTTGGAACTAGATTTTTATCAATAGGCCACCAATTTTCACATATGTACTTATTATACAAATCCCCATTGCCGTTCGGTTCAGCATGATCAACAATAATTACCTGAAGTTTTCCTGCAGCTTCTTCTGTTCGCTTAATTATGAACTGATACATTTTATTGACTTCATTCCAATCTATCTTTTTTTCATCTAACTCAGAAGGAAAGTAAACCTGTGAAGGCTGATCAAGAAACAAAAAACGTGGAACTGGACGTTTTGCATTAATGAAAAAATGTTGAAGTGCAAAATATGCAATCAGATGGACACCTACCCAGTTTGAACCACTTCCCAATTGTTTTAAAGGTACTGGTCTTTCCGGTTTATCCACGATAACAGTAACCTTATTTAAGTCAAGTCTATATGGGTTATCGCAATGCTCTAGTTGCAATTCTTTAGCCCAATCAGTCATATCACCTTGTATACGAGAGAGAATTGACTGTTTTCGTTCTTCAACAGATTCTTTATCAAGGATAGCATCTATTTCGTTAAGACGTTCTTCCATTTTTTTGATTGCCTGTTCTTGTTTTTCAGATTGCGTATCAGTTTGAACGCTTTCAACCCATAGGCTTATTCTTCCAACAACCTTGGCACGCCGAGCATTTAAATCTTGTATGCGTTTTCTGTCATCTTCCTGACTGTACAATCCATCGATTTCAAGTTCAAACGCTCGAAGCATCTCCTGTTTTTTCTCACGTTCTTGTTCCAAATCAGAAATAAAAGAGCGTAGCTTGGGTTGTTCGCGCGTAACATTTGCAATTGACTTATCTAAATTTGCAATAGACATCTTAATCATTTCAACGCTAGGAAGTTCTTGTTCTAACGTACCAGAGCACAATGGACATTTCCCTGGATTAAAGTTTAATTGTTCGAAAAGACCAATTGATTCAAGTCGTATTTTTTGATGCTGAGCTTCTCCATAATACCCCGCTGTCTCTCCGATGATTTTTTTCGCATTCTCTATGCTAATACCAATTTCGTCACAATCTTCCTGAATCTTCTGACGCTCATTTTGTAAATACGTAAGTCGATCCATTGCACTGTTAGAAGGTACTTTGTTCGGAGACCAATTCATAGCTTCATGCAACACTGTATACATTGCATGATAATCTTGATAATCAATCTGTATCATACTATCAATAAGACCAACTTGCCGAGCCTCCCCAATCAAAGAAAGGGCTCTTTCGCAACCACCGCCCATTAAGTAACGGTTTTCTTCAAGTTTACGTTTTTCTATCACCAGTTTTCGTTTTAGCAATCCTCTTTCGTTTTCAAGAGCTAAGGCTTTTTCACTAATAGCTCCTAGAAAATATGGCAAAGTATCTTTGATTGCTTGTGTAATGAAGTCATCAGATTGATGATGGAACAGAAAATTCTTGGCAGCAATTTCATCTTGTCCTTGAAAACAATAGTATAGTGCATGCCTTATATTGGCAGCTAACGGTAATCGACTTTGTCCCTCGTCCGGTATATTCAAATTTTCCGATATTCCTAGCCTGCTTGTTAATGCTTGTTCAATTCCAGCAACATTTGTATTAGACGAGAAATTGAGTTCTTTGGGAGCCTCAATTTCTTCGCCAACTTCAATATAACAAAAACTTGTTGATTGCTGACCTTTATCAGGGTTTTTGCGCCCCACAAATACACGTTCACTATCAAACTGAAGCAAGAGTCCATACCATGATACGTTGTCACGAACAACTCCATCCGCAATATTACAAGAGTCCCCACCCAAACAATAATCAATAATGTCTCCAACTACAGATTTACCCGATTTAGATCTTCCAGTAATAATATTAACCTGTCCAAGCATAAATGAAAGATGTCTTACCTTACCATTATAACCATATAACACAAGTTCTCGTATTTGCATTATGGTCTCACCCCCAATTCTATATATATAGTCTCAACCTTTCCAGCACCTGCAAACCATCTAGCAATATGTTCGCTTTTGGTTATACACTCACTTACCTCATCATCTGCATATTGGGTTTTACTCAAAGCGCATGTGTTGACAGGCACCTCAAGTTCTCCACTCGGTGTTAAAACAACTTTTCCTGTTTGTAAAAGGAATTCCACAGATTCATTTGTAATAGGTATTAAATCTCTTGTTCTCTGCGGATAATCAATTAGCAATTGTGGATACCGCTGAATCCACGATAACAACTGTGTCCGACTATTTATACACTTTCTTGTTTCCTTGTGCAATACAAGAGGTAATATCAAATATATAAGAGGGAACGGGAGGGGGCGGTTAGTTTTTTCACCATAAGTCCTAATGGTTGAATATTCTTCCACAAAACGCTGGATTAAGAAGATAGGCTATCTCATGAGCTCGCATATTCCAACTTTTCATTTGCAACCACCTCCCTATGTGTTTATTAGTTGTCTGAGTCGTTCATAAAAATCCTTGTGCCAACCCACCCTAAGCTGATTGGCTAAAATATGGTAAATTCCCCGCATTACAAATGCTTCTTGACATTTCGGGCGAATTCTTATATCTCTCTTTTCTATTTCACTAAAAAGTTTTCTACCCTCTTTTATTTTCTCGTTCTCGGTCACATCTACACATTGTGCCAAATCATCTTCCATTGCAGCAAATAAATGTTCCCACTCATCTATAAGTCTTTCTTCATATTTTTCTAATTCATTTATGTAGAGGAGGTCATTTCTGATCCAATTAGCCCTTTGTCTAAATGCACGATAATAATCTCTCAATGCCATCTGCATCCGTCGATTTCCAATAGAAATCAATTTAAGTTGCTCATAAAATACTTTTTCATCTGCACCTAAGTCACTTTCCTGAAAATCTTCAATATCAAAAATATCAATCGGAAGATTCTCTTCTGTGTATTCTTGACTTATAGAAACAATTAATGTTCTTACTTGACTTTGTGTCACAAATATTGGTTCATCCGAACATAGAGCCTCAATTGCTTTCTTATACCACCATCCCTCAAGACGTTGGCATATTGATTCTTCATATTTTGGCACGCAACTATAACGAATTTGTCTGTGAAAAGTCTTCTCGACATCCGTAATGTTGCTAGCTTTATCAATTATATACGTTTGAGATAGCAACTTTTTCATGATACTTTCTCCCATTACCGAAAAGGCATCATAGTACTTTTTATGTTCCTTGTTTTCTGATTTATCAGAAACAACCTTTAATTTTTGATACGCAACATTCACGTCCCTAATTTCATTATCCTTCAAGTATGATGAAGCTGTGTTATCAGGTGCAATGGCTGTTGTGATTATAAGAAACTTTGCTTCATTTAATATTTCCGGTGATTTTTTAATCGTGTCTATCCATACTTTTAGAGTCCTCCACAAATCAGTACTTGAATCACTCAAATTGCCGTGCTTTTGCACATGATGCTTTAATTGTATTAGTTGCCTTGGTTCCCCATCTTGACTAAAAGCAATATCATCAAACTTTTCAATACTTATCTGAGAGTTAGGATTATCATCATCTAATAATAATGCCAACGCAAACCGAACCTGATATAAATAGCCTATCATCTGTTCCGAAGCTTGGTGATTCGACATAGGATTTCCCCCTATAATTTTCAATTTCTCATTATTGCTATAATCATCCGCAAAAGAAAATGTTATAGCAAAAATCTCATCTGTTGTTTTAGCTTATTAAAAATAATTCAATCAATAAACACTCTACCAAGAACCAAACCATCTGTCCTATTTTCAACACACGATAACTTCAAATTATCGGAGGAGAAACTATGACACTTGAATATAAATATATACTTAAACGATTATGTAGCCCTACAGATGAACTGTATACGCAGGCATTGCAAATATATACTGCTGAAACACCTGAGGAAATTTATACAAGTTCAAATGAAATAACTCATTGGCTCGGATGCGATACTCGCGAGTGCGGTTTCGAAATGTTTATTTTCGCGCTCACACTAAACAAGGAGGTTATAGGATTTTCTCAAGTAACCTATATCAAATCTACGCGTATAGCAATCTTAGATTACATATCTCTTAAAGGAAGTCATAGACTAAACGCAGTTTTTTTAGTTTTCCTCAGTATGATTCGCAATTATTTCGAGACCAACAATATCCGGGTGACTTATTTTGCTGCTGAAATAAGCGATAAAGGTAATGGGGAGGACATAGATAAAGAAAGTGCATTTTATAAGCAAATAATGTGTCTTGAGGATTTTGGTAGGGTTAACGCAAAATATTATAACTTTCCTCTGGGTTTAGACAACCATGAGTGCGATTTTTCATCATTGCTATATATTAAAACAAATGAAACTATTAGATTTATTTCACGAGAGACATTCTTAGAAATAGTAGACTCAATATGCAATGACTATTATATCCCATGGTATTCTGAATTTTTATATGGAGAGGAATTAACTATCTACAAAAACAAGATAGTATCGTTGCTAAATAGCATAAAGGAATCGACAAAGAAGGATAAGTTAGATGTGTTATATACTCAATGTAGTGTAAAGGGTAAGCAGGAATACAATAATACCGCTGGAGCCGTACCTGTAAAGAAGCCTAAGAGATATGTAAAGGTATTTGCTGTTGCGGGTTGCATATTAATTACCGCCTTTATAATTACGATCATCTACAATCTGATATTTCCTCTGCTAAATATACCATTTAGTAGTGTAAGTTCATCTATAGGAGCTGTGGTATCTTGCATAGCAACAGTATGCGCGACTCTATTGGTAAACAAGAAGAGTTAGTTCTTCACGAGAGTAATAATCATATTTCCACAATGCTTGCTTATTACAGGTATACGTCTAACAATTCCGTCATACTTAGTATAACGCGCAGCAACATTTTCATCATGGTTTCGATTAAACGCTAGACCACTAATAATGTGATATGGACGTTTAGCCTTAATAGTAAAATTATTAGCTAAGAGTAGATATTCTATATATCTGGGAGAGAAAACCCACATATCGTGATTACTGTTTAAATACTGCGTGGTTATTATGGTTGCATTTTTGTTATAAGCATCTGTTCCTTTGAATTCAAAACTTGTGCTAGACTCAAATTCTAATAAAAGAATGCCCTGTGGTTTTAGAACACGACTAAACTGTTGTATTGCTTTAGCTGCATCACAGTAATTTAAAACACTTCCCACACAAATTACATAATCAAAAAATTGTGAGTCGAAAGGGATATTTTCTATACTACCTAATGTAAAGTTCTCTAAATTCACATTTTTGTTTGAAACAACATCTAAGTTGTGCATTGTATGAGGTAAGCCGTATGTTGAACCACCCGAGCCCGCATTTAGTATTACCGCATCAAGTGGCATTTGTAAGCCATGTACTGCTTTATGAATTTCTGACTGATTAACTGCATGCCAAGCATTATCATTCGGCCAAACATAAGCATTTTCTTCATAAAATTGTATAACGTCTTTCTTATTTAATTCATCCATTTTAACCTCCGATAATTTGAAGTTATCGTGTGTTGATTTCCTTCCATTTA
>OHQF01000083.1_pt1 | contig 70716 bp, 63 predicted proteins | sample 1578001 | NCBI WGS metagenome assembly OHQF01 (sample SAMEA3879538, study PRJEB24766) | human gut metagenome | biome: human-associated habitat; feature: feces | place: USA | collected 1985/1987 | reverse complement strand
CGCCCATGTCCTTGCCCCAGGCGGAGAAGCCGTCCTCGGTGCAGGTCATGTAGGCGATGAAGGCACAGGCAGTCCAGGGCAGGGGGCTGTTGTCGGTGACGAACAGGTAGTGGCAGTAGCCGTAGCCGCCGATGCCCTGATAGCCGTCGGTGTAAGCGGCAACGTTGACGTTGTTCACGGAGACGGAGTTGGATTCCTCAACGGAGCGGAGCTTGGAGTAAACCAGCAGGCCAAACTGATCGGTAGCACTCTTATCGACCAGAGTGTTGCAGATGGGGCCGTCATCGGTCTGGGCGTTGTAGCTCTCTACCCACAGCTTGATCCAGGCCAGCGCGTAGGCACCATCGGGGCCAAGGCCCAGATCAGCGGCCTCGGACTCCATGGCCTTGATAGTGGGCTGGAAGTAGGCCTGCTCCTCGGCGGACAGAGCGTTGTAGGCTTCTTTCAGCCAGCCGGCGTAGGTGTCCTCGGTGAGCATATACAGGAAGTTCTTGCCGACGATCTCGGAGTCGATGTCCATGTACAGACCATGCTCGCCCTCGGCGACGAAGTCCCAGCAGTTGTCATAAGTCTTGCTGCCGGTGTTGTTGTACATGAAGACCTTGTTCAGGGTCTGCAGAGCCAGGAAACCCTTGTACTCTTCGGCAGTGGTGCCGTTGGCATCGGCCCAGTCCTTGGGGATGAAGGTGTCCAGAATACCGGTCTGAACCATCTTGCTCTCGATCTGGTTGCCGTCCTGAATGAGGGTCATGGCGAACGTGCCGGTGCCCTTCAGGGAGTCAGCGGTCAGCTGATCGAAGATCTTGTTGTTCTTGGGCTGCTGCCACTCGAACTCCATGTTGTAGCTGGAATCGATGGACTGCAGATACTCAATGAACAGAGGCAGGGCGCTCTTGCCGCGGCTGGAGTTGCCGACGCCGTAGAACATCTTGCCGTTGGACTCCTCGATGGCCTTCTTGGCCAGCTCATCGAGGGTCATGGTCTGAGCTTCCTTGATGATTTTCTGGGTTTCCGTCAGATTCTCCTCGACGGGGGCTTCCGTAGCGGCGGGAGCGGCCTCGGCGGAAGCAGCAGGGGCTTCCGTGGGAGCGGGGGCCTTCTGTCCGCAGGCGGCCAGGCCCAGCACCATGCACAGAACCAGAAGCATTGCGACGATACGTTTCATTTCAGTTCCTCCTCAAAAGATTTATTCGGCGGCAGGTCTTGTTCCCTGCTGTGCTTATAGTCTAATGGCAAAACAAACAAAAATAAACCGGTCAAAACTGATATTTTTTGCATATTTCTGATTTCTGTGTAAAACATGATGAAATCGCAAGACCTATGTGCTATAATTTAGTCACTTCATTCAAAGCATAGCGGAGATATGCCTATGAAAAAACAAATTCTGATTCTGGCCCTGCTCCTTCCCCTGCTGGCAGGCTGCACCGCAAAGCAGCCGGAGCCGCTTCCCTGTACCCCCGGAGAGGCTCAGCGGCTGGTGGTCTACACCTCCCATAAAGAGGAGGTCTACACTCCCATTATCCGGGAATTTGAGGAGCGCACAGGCATCTGGGTGGACGTGGTCAGCGGCGGCACCAATGAGCTGCTCCAGCGCATCCAGCAGGAAGCGGACGCGCCAAAGGCGGACGTGATGTTCGGCGGCGGTGTGGAGAGCCTCGAGTCCTACCAGGACTGCTTCAGCCCCTATATCTGTCGGGAGGCCGCCGGTATCTCCGAGCAGTTTCAGGCGGAGTCCGGCTACTGGACGCCTTTTTCCGCCCTGCCCGTGGTGCTGGTGTACAATACCAAACTGGTGGCCCCGGAGTCCTTAACGAGCTGGAAGGATCTGGAATCCCCGGCTTTTCGGGGAAAAATCGCCTTTGCCGACCCCCAGATATCCGGTTCCTCCTATACGGCGCTGGTGACCTGGCTTCAGACGGGCGGTGGGATGGAGGACAGCCTGACTCGACTGTGCACTGCGCTGGATGGAAAGCAGCTGGACAGCTCCGGCGCTGTGCTGACCGCAGTCGCTGACGGAAGCGCCTTGGTGGGCATCACGCTGGAGGAGACTGCCCTCCAACATATCGCCGCCGGAGAGGACATCGCTTTGGTCTACCCGTCCGACGGCACTTCCTGTGTCCCCGACGGCAGTGCGTTGGTGAAGGGCGCGCCCCACGGGGACAACGCCAGACTGTTTCTGGATTTCACCGTCAGCACCGATGTACAGTCCATGGTGGGTCAGCGGTTCTGCCGCCGGACGGTCCGGGCGGACATTCCCGCGGACCCCTCCCTGCCGCCGCTGTCCACCCTGAACATGGTGTCCTACGATGTGGAATGGGCCAGCCAGAACCGGGACCGGCTGCTGTCGGAATGGTCCTTCCTGCTTGGGGAGGTGCCGTTATGACCCGACCTCAGAGCCGTTCCTTCCGAAACCGGCTGCTGCTATCCTTCCTGATCGCCTCTCTGGCACCCATGATCATCTGCTCCGCCATGCTGTCCCAAATTTCCCGGATTCAGATGACGAAGCAGCTGGACACCGACGCCCAGACCCAGACCGCCCACCTGATGACCGCCCTGGATCGGATCAGCGACGCCCTGCCGGGGGCAGCCCGAGCGTTGGAAGAGAGCCGCCTGCTGCCCCGGGCTTTTACCAGTCGGGAGGACACCAAAATCAATACCGCCCTGTTCCTGGCCACTGAGGGCAGCCGGGATCTGGTGGATTACTCTTTGTATGATCTGCGGGGCAGTCTGCGCTATTCCACCGGCAGCGTTACAGCAGGCACCACCCTTTCCACCCGGTGGGGCGTCCTGTTCGCGGCGAAAAATGCTGGCAGGCAGGCGGTGTATCAGGCGCCCATGGACGGCGGCAAAACCCTGCTGCAGGGCGCGGTGCTTCTGAAAAATCCTCAGGGAGAACCGCTGGGCTATCTGGTGATGGAACTGTCCGAGGAAAATTTTCAAAAGCTCTTCTCCGGCAAATACGGCAGTTCCAACGAGGTCCTGATTCTAAATCGGTACTGGCACCCGGTCTACGCCAGCCAGAGCGGCATGAAGGAGGAGCTGGCGGATTCCCTGCGTGGCCAACTGCTGCGCAACGGCAGTCCCGACGCGGAGACGGAGGAATACCGCCTGCTAATTCAGGAGCATCCGCCCACCGGCCTGTATCTGGTACTGCGTCAGCCCCAGATGTTTACGCAGAGCACCATGAAGCTGCTCCACGCCGCCAGCTTTTTCTGTGTTCTGATGGGCATTGTGATTTCCGCGGTGCTCTGCCTGCCTCTGAGCCGCCGGATCTCCCAGCCCATCGGGCGGCTGCTGAAAGCCTTCTCCCGGCTGGAGCAGGACGATCTGGACGTCTACGTCTCCCGGGACGGAGAGGATGAGCTGGGTCAGCTGGCATCAGGCTTTAATCACATGGTTCTGGCCCTGAAGGCCAACCGGCAGGAGCTGGTGGAAAATCAACGGGAGCTGAATCAGGCCCAGGTACGGATGCTGCAGGCTCAGCTGAATCCCCATTTCCTGTGCAACACGCTGGACACCATGAAGTGGATCAGCAAAATCAACCATGTGCCGCAGGTGGCGCTGATGTCCACGAATCTGGCGGACATTCTGCGGTTTTGTATCTCTGCCGAGGAATTTGTGCCTCTGCGCCGGGAGGTGGAGGTGCTGAACCGGTATGTGGAAATACAAAAAATCCGGCTGTCCGACCAGTTCAGCTTTCTGGTCAGCCTGCCGGAGAAGCTGGAAACTTGCATGGTTCCCAAAATGATTTTGCAGCCCATTGTGGAGAACGCCATTCTCCACGGCCTGGAAGGGATTTCCGACAGCGTCATCCGGGTGGAGGCGGCTCAGGAGGGGGAAGACCTGCTCATTACCGTCACGGACAACGGTCACGGCCTGCCGCCGGATATGATCGGCCATCCTTACCGCCGGGAGTCCGCGCCCAGCGGACACCATCTGGGACTATTCAACGTGGACACCATTCTGAAAAAGCACTACGGGGAGCGCTATGGCCTGTATCTGGACAACAACCCCGCCGGCAGCGGCGCGAGAGTCCGGGCGCGGCTGCCCCTGCGCCGAAGGGAGGAAGAAGAATGCTGAAAGTACTTATCGTGGAGGACGAAGAACTCATCCGCAAGGGCATCGCGCTGACCGTGGACTGGGCGACGCTGGACTGCGTGGTGGTGGGCGAAGCCGCCAACGGCGCGGAGGGGTTGGAGAAGGCAGAAAAATGCGACCCGGACCTCATCATCACCGACCTGAAAATGCCCCAGATGGACGGCATCGAAATGCTGGAACGGCTCCGACAGGCAGGAAAAACCACTCATGTCATCATCTTGACCGCCTACGACAGCTTTTCCTACGTTCAGACCGCCCTGCGTCTGGAAGCGGTGGACTATCTGCTCAAGCCCTTCCATGACGGTGATCTGGAAAAGGCGGTGCAGCGGGTGCAGGCAAAGCTGGCACCGAAGCAGACAGTGCTGCCGGAGCCGAAAACCGGCAGCGGCAACCGCTATGTCTCCGAAGCAATCCAGTACATCAAGAACCACTATCAGGAGCCGGATATCAGCGTCAGCTCCGTGGCACAGAGCCTGAACATCAGCGAGGGTCACCTGAGCCACACCTTCAGGAAGGAAACCGGTAGCACGCTTCTGGGATATCTGACCCGCTACCGCATCCACAAGGCGGCGGAGCTGCTGAAGGACTGCCGGGTGAAGGTCTACGAGGTGGCGGAACAGGTGGGCTACCGGGACATTGGCTATTTTTCCAACACCTTCAAAAAAATCACCGGGAAAACACCCTCGGAGTATCAGGACAGTCTTTCCTTTCGTTTTTAGGAGGATACGCCTGCATTCTGGTTGCCGGTATGCCCGCCAGCGGCAAGAGCACCATCGCCGTCAGGATTTCGGAGTCTCTGGGAATTCCAATGCTGTCCAAGGACTCCATCAAGGAGGTGCTGTTTGACGATCTGGGCTTTCACAGCCGGGCAGAAAAGGTTCAGCTGGGCACAGCGGCCATGCACATTCTGTACTACGCCGCGGCCCAGCTGATGAAAGTGGGAAAACCGTTTATTCTGGAAAATAATTTTGAGGACGCTTCCATTCCCGGGATTATGGCACTGCTGGAAACCCATCACTATACCGCCGTGACGGTTCGCCTCACCGGTGACCCGGAGGTCATCTACCGGCGGTTTGCCGCCCGGGATCTGTCCAACACCCGGCACCGGGGCCATGTGTGGTCAACGACTGCTACCCGGAGCCGCCGGGAGCCCCCCTAGAAACCCCCACAAGAAAAAGCTATGAGCAGTTTCTGGACGACATCGCGGCCCGGGGATATACCCGCTTTCAGGCCAACGGCCCGGTGCTGGAGGTGGATGTGACGGATCTGAGCGAACTGGACTTCCCACGGCTGATGGGTTCTCTCACCGGTTTTGTACAGAGGGCAGTTCCTGGATATCCTCTGCGACTGCCCACACGAAATGCACAATCTCACCGGAAATGATTTCCCGTCCGGGATTGTCAGGGATTTGAAGATGGAGCACAAAGCGCTCTTGTACTTCCTGTCTCTCCAGATAAAGCTGTACCAGCATTTGATTCAAAAGCGGGATGCGCAAGCACCTCTGACACTCCGGGAAAAGGAATTTATTGAGCTGTATGAGGATGCCATGAATCACCAAAGCAAAACCGGCACCAGAGTGAAACGGCAAAACAAATTCCCGAAACGCAAAAAAGCCACCATCGACAATGTCAGTGATGGCTGATGGTATTTAATGTTCTGTTCTTTATTCCGTGACTTCCGAGGAAAAGAAAATCCGAGCGTATCTTGCAACCATCGGACTTGATTACGATGCACTCACGAAGGAAGAGTTTGTCTCAATCATCAGCGGACTTAAAAAGTACAAGTATCTGAAAAGTCCCATCAACCAGCGCGGAAAAGCACGACCGCAGTTATCGCACGGAAAGGGCAAAAAGAAACGCAAATAAGGAAAAATCGGCACCTGCTTTTAAGGCAGGTGCCGATTTCTGTTACCCTATAATGCGCTTGATTTTTTGGCGTAAGTGGCGTAAGTTTGGCGTAAATCCGCTTTTACGCATCCAAAAAATCAAGCAATTTCAAGGCTTTGCGGCGAATCTTAGTACATACCGCCCATGCCGCCGCCCTGGGCTGCGGCTGCCATGGCGGCGTCGGCCTTGGGGTCGGGCTTGTCGGCGACCAGAGATTCGGTCGTCAGGACGCAGGAGGCGATGGACGCGGCGTTCTCCAGAGCGGTGCGCGTGACCTTGGTCGGGTCGACGATGCCGGACGGGATCATGTCGCAGTACGTCTCGGTGTAGGCGTTGTAGCCATAGCCGACCTTGCGGCTGGAACGGATCTTGTCGTAGACGATGGAGCCGTCGACGCCGGCGTTCTCGGCGATCTGGCGGATCGGGGCCTGCAGCGCTCTTGCGATGATCTGCGCGCCGGTCTTCTCGTCGCCGGACAGCTTTGCGACCAGCTTCTCAACAGCCGGGATCGCGTTGACGTAGGCAGTGCCGCCGCCGGCCACGATGCCCTCTTCGACGGCTGCGCGGGTCGCGTTCAGCGCGTCCTCAACGCGGAGCTTCTGCTCCTTCATGGCGACCTCGGTCTGTGCGCCGACCTTGATAACGGCTACGCCGCCGGACAGCTTGGCAAGACGCTCCTGCAGCTTTTCCTTGTCGTAGTCGGACGTGGTAACGCTGATGGTGTTCTTGATCTCCGCAATACGGGCCTTGATCTCGTTGGCGTCGCCTGCGCCGTCGACGATGACGGTGTTGTCCTTCGTGACCTTGATCTGACGGGCCGTGCCGAGATCGGTGATCTGCGTATCCGGCAGGTTCATGTTGAGCTCGCTGGAAATATACGTGCCGCCCGTCAGGATGGCGATATCCTTGAGCATTTCCTTGCGGCGATCGCCGAAACCGGGAGCCTTGACGCACACGCAGGTGAAGTTGCCGCGCAGACGGTTGACCAGCAGGGTGGCCAGCGCGTCGCCCTCGACGTCCTCCGCGATGATGACGAGCTTCTTGCCGGTCTTGACGATCTGCTCGAGCAGGGGCAGGATCTCCTGGATGGAGGAGATCTTCTTGTCGGTGATGAGGATATACGGATCATCGATGACGGCTTCCATCTTGTCGGTGTCGGTGACCATGTAGGGGGAGATATAGCCGCGGTCGAACTGCATACCTTCGACGACCTCAAGGCCCGTCTCGGCAGTCTTGGATTCCTCGATGGTGATCACGCCGGACGCGCCGACCTTATCCATGGCCTCGGCGATCAGCTTGCCGACGGACTCGTCGCCGGAAGAGACGGCGCCGACTCTTGCGATGTCGTCGGAGCCCTTGATCGTCTCGGAGTTTGCCTTGATGGTGTCGATGGCGGTCTCAACGGCCTTTTCCATGCCCTTGCGCATGACCATCGGGTTCGCGCCTGCGGAGACGTTCTTCAGACCCTCGTGGACGATGGCCTGCGCCAGCAGAGTGGCGGTGGTGGTGCCGTCGCCTGCGATATCGTTGGTCTTGGTCGCGACCTCGCGGACGAGCTGCGCGCCCATGTTCTCGAATGCGTCCTCAAGTTCTACATCCTTTGCAATCGTCACGCCGTCATTGGTGATCAGCGGAGCGCCGAACTTCTTGCCGAGCACGACGTTGCGGCCCTTCGGGCCGAGGGTAACTTTTACAGTATTGGCGAGCTGGTCAATGCCGGACAGCAGGGCCTTGCGGGCCTCTTCGCCATAAACAATCTGCTTTGCCATAAGAATTGCTTCCTTTCAATCAAACACGAATTATTCTACAACTGCCAGAATGTCGGCCATCTTGACGATGACGTAATCTTCGCCGTCGAGCTTCAGCTCCTGGCCCGCGTACTTGCCAGTCACAACCTTGTCGCCGGGCTTGACCGTAACCTTGACGTCGTCGGTGCCGGGGCCGGCCGAGATGACTTCCGCGATCACGGATTTTTCTTTATTGGCGGTGGAGAGGATGATGCCGGACGCGGTCTTTTCCTCAGCTTCCATGTGCTTGAGCAGAACATTGTCTGCCAACGGGGTCAGCTTCATAACAATTACCTCCAGTATCCAGTCGCTGTTTCATACAGCGCGTTTTACAAGATTTTTTAGCACTCAGTCTCTCTGACTGCTAACATCTATATCATAATCAGATGCGCCAAAAAGTCAAGGGGTAATTTCGGCAAATTTATGACCAGACTGTGAATTTTTCGTGTGATAGGTCAGCCCCTTCGGGTAGAAAAAGCGGATGGCCTGCGGAATGAGTTCGATTTTTGCGTCCGTTGTGTAGGCAGCCTCGCCATCGATATTGACAACAGATTCTTTTACACATTCAATGCGCAGAGAGCGGCAGCGGGCGTGATAGATCAGCGACGGATAATCGGCGTAGCGGCCCTTCTGGTAGTGACCGACGACGGTTGCAACCTGCAGCAGATTGACCTTTTCAACCACAAGCACATCCAGCAGCCCATCGTCCGGCTCGGCCTCCGGCACGGGGTTGAAACCGCCGCCGTACCACCGGCCATTGCAGACGCAGATCATGGTCTTCCGGCCCGAGAACACCTCGCCGCTGTCCAGCGTAACGGTGTAATCCGCCGTCAGGCCGTGCAGCATATTGGAGAAAATGGACAGGATGTACGCGCCCTTCCCGCTCACGAGCGGCAGGCGCTTGAAGCGGGCGATATCCGTGCCGACCCGCGCGTCAAAGCCGATGGACAGCACGTTCAGCGCGTAGGACCCATTGCAGCGGATGAGATCGAACCGCGCCTCCTCCGCGTCCAGCAGACGCTCGATGGAGGTGAAAGCGGCGGGATCGTCAAAAATTTTGATTGTGTCGTTGCCGGAGCCGCCGGGAAAATGCGTCACGGCGGCGTTGTCATAGCCGACGACGCCGTTTACAACTTCGTTGAGCGTTCCGTCGCCGCCGCAGGCGTACAGGCGCACTTCTTCGCCGGACTGCGCCGCCTGCCGCGCCAGCGTCCGGCATTCGCCGGGCGCGTTGGAGACAAGCAATTCATAGCTTAACCCGCGCGGCGCGAACGCCGCGTCGATCATTTCCCGGTATTCCGCCGTCCGGTCTGACTTCCCGGCTGCGGGATTGACGATAAAAATATGCTTCATAGCGGAACTTTCTCCTGTTCTGTTCGTCTTATGAGTACAGGCGGCGCTTAATAGTACATATACACGTTGCACTGCAAGCGCCCGTTGTAGAGCTTGCGCTTCTTAACGGCCTGTTTGCCGTAGTAATGCTCGAACTCCGGTTCGGAGGAGATGATGTATTTTTTCCAGCCGTCAGCGTATTTGAGGTGCCGCCCGAAGGCGCTGTAGAGCCGCTGGGCACTGCGCTGCTCAAGCATACGCTCGCCGTAGGGCGGATTGCAGACGATGAGGCCCTTATCTGCGGGCAGACTCATCTTCGTCGCGTCCGCCTCGCGGAACTCGATCAGCTTGCCGACGCCCGCCTTGCGCGCGTTCTGCTGCGCGATCTCCAGAGAAGCCGGGTCAATGTCGGAGCCGAGAATGCGGTACTCGCCCCTGTACTCACGGTCGAGCGCCTCGGTCCTGGCCTGCTGCCAGACCGTCTCCGGGACGCAGGCCCACTTCTGCGCCATGAACGACCGGTTCAGACCCGGCGCGCGGTTCAGCGCGATCATCGCCGCTTCGATGCAGATCGTGCCCGAGCCGCAGAACGGGTCCCAGAAGAAGTCCCGCCCGCGATAGCGCGCGAGATTGACCATGGCGGCCGCCATCGTCTCGTGCAGCGGCGCAAGATTGGCCTCGCGGCGGTAGCCGCGCTTGTGCAGGCTCACGCCGGACGTGTCCAGAAACAGCTCCACATGATCCTTCATGATGGAAAAGCGCAGCTGATACGTTTCGCCCGTCTCCGGCAGCCAGCCGAGGCCGTATTTCTCGCCCAGCCGCGTGACGGCGGCCTTCTTGACGATGGCCTGACAGTCGGGAACGGAGTGCAGCTGGCTGTTCAGACTGTAGCCCTTGACAGGGAACGCGCCGTCCTTCGGGATAAAGCGCTCGAGCGGCACGGCCTTCACGCCCTGGAACAGGTCCTCAAAGCTGTGCGCGTCGAATTCGGCCAGCAAAATCATCACGCGCTCGCCCATGCGGCAGCAGAGGTTGGCCTTCGCCATGGCGGCGAAATCGCCTTCAAAAAAAACGCGCCGGTCCTCGACCCGGACGTTTTGCAGATCCAGCCGCCGCAGTTCGTCGCCGACCAGACCCTCCAGCCCAAACAGGCACGGCACGCAGAAAGTCATCGTATCCATAGTTTTCTCTCCAAGCATTCTATAGTCTCTCTAAGTATACGGAATCCCGGCGCAAATAGCAAACCCTATCTGTTACGATTTTGTAAAATGTGAGGAAAAACTTTATATTTATTTAAAGTGACAAGCGTTCGGAAATACGGTATACTGGAAGCAGCACTGAAATTCAAAAAAGAGGAGGAGGTTCCCATGTCTCAGGCAGTGATCGGATGGCTGATCGCCATCGTCGTCTTCATCGTGGCAGAGGCCGCGACGGTCACGCTGGTGTCCGTCTGGTTCATCGGCGGCGCGGTGTGCGCGCTGATCGCGGCAATTCTCGGCGCGGGACTCGGCGTGCAGCTGGCGGTATTTCTCGTCGTTTCGGCGGCGCTGCTGGCGTTCGCGTGTCCGGCGGCTCGAAAAAAGTGGGCAAAAAAGCCAGAGCGTATGAACACAGACCGCCTTGTCGGCGAAACGGCCATGGTCACGGAGCCCATCGACGCATGTGCTGATACCGGAGCCGTGAAGATCAACGGCGTTCTCTGGACGGCAAAATGCACAACGGGCGAACGCGTCGAGGCGGGCGGCCACGTGACCATCGAGCGCGTCGAGGGTGCGAAGCTCTATGTCAGACCCGCAAAGTGTCCCTGTACGAAAGCATAACCATCATAAAAAAAGAACTGAAAAACCGAAGGAGGAACAAGGTTTATGGAATGGATCCCCATTGTTGTGATCGCCGTTCTGGCGCTCATCATCGTCATCAGCAACATTCACATCGTCCAGCAGTCCCGCGCCTACGTTATTGAGCGCCTCGGCGCGTTCAGCAAGGTCTGGCAGGTCGGCATGCACGTCAAGGTCCCGTTCATTGAGCGCGTGGCCAAGAAGGTCAGCCTGAAGGAGCAGGTGCTCGACTATCCGCCGCAGCCCGTGATCACCAAGGATAACGTCACCATGCAGATCGACACCGTCGTCTATTATCAGATCACAGACCCGAGACTCTACACCTACGGCGTCGAACGGCCCATGATGGCCATGGAGACGCTCACGGCCACGACGCTCCGCAACATCATCGGCGACCTTGAGCTTGACCAGACGCTCACGTCCCGCGACGTGATCAACACCAAAATGCGCGCCATTCTCGACGAGGCCACCGACCCCTGGGGCATCAAGGTCAACCGCGTGGAGCTGAAGAACATTCTGCCGCCGCAGGACATCCAGAACTCCATGGAAAAGCAGATGAAGGCCGAGCGTGACCGCCGACAGGCTATCTTGCAGGCAGAAGGCACGAAGCGCAGCCAGATCCTCGTCGCCGAGGGCGAAAAGGAAGCCGCGATTCTGAAAGCGGACGCGGAAAAGCAGGCCGCCATCCTCAAGGCAGAAGCCGAAAAGCAGGCGGCAATTCTCAAGGCTGACGGCGAAGCGCAGGCCATCATGGCCGTGCAGAAGGCCATGGCCGATTCTCTGGCGCTTTTGAATGAAAAGGCCCCGAACGATCAGGTTCTGAAGCTCAAGGCGCTTGAGGCCATGCAGAAGGTCGCGGACGGCAAGGCCACGAAGATCATCATCCCGTCCGAGCTGCAGGGCTTCGCGGGTCTGGCCTCCGGCATTGCCGAGACGGTAAAGGAGACGAAGTAATATGGCGAAGCAGGACGAGCGCTTTATCAAGGTGCTGAACGAGGGCAGTACCTGGACCACGAACCGTGAGATTTGGGTCGACAAAACGACCGGCGTCAACTATCTCTGGATCGCTTCCGGCAATGCCGGCGGCCTGACCCCGCTGCTCGACGCCAACGGCAAGCCCCTCGTGACGAGGATTCCAACCGAAGAGGAATAATTTCAAGGCGTATGCAGTCGGTACGGCTTTGCCCGCAGCTGAACTGCATATAAAGTTCCCCGCCGCAGTCCGAATGAACTGCGGCGGGGTGTCTTTTACCCGATGAACCCGATGGTGCTGCGGCAGACGAAATAGAACAGGCGGTCTTCGCTGTTGGCGAGGATCAGAACGTCCCCGACCTCGCCGAGCACGCTGACGTTGCCGAGCACGAGCGGTCCTGCCGTCAGGGAAACCGTGCCGCGTCCGGCGATATCGCCTGTCGAGCGGTCGCACGGCGTCGGCTTTACCGGCGTCGACGGCATGGGGCCGCAGCCGGCATGGGTGGCCTGATAGAAGAGCTTCGCAAGCTCGTTATAGGCCGCCTCTGCGCTGGGGAAGTCGGTCGTCTCCGTCACGCCGAAGGCGACGGCGCTCAAGCCGCACAGCCGCACGGAGTCCGCGTCAAAATACGGCCCCTCGGCACAGCAGGCTGTCTCCGTGCCCCCGGTGCAGATGGGGTTGGGATAGTAGATCTGGCCGGAAACCTCTAAATTCTCACACGAATCCGGCGTGATCTTCACAAATTCCCCGTCCAGAGGCCCGGTCAGGTTGTCGTATGGAGTTGTGGCCGCTGCGGGACAGTTCAGCGACGAGCCGAGCACGAAATCGCGCGTGATGAACGCGAACTGCTGATAGTCCGTCAGCGCCGCGAAGCGCGGACGGCACAGCAGCTGCAGTGCCGCGACAAGCCCCGGCGCGCAGGAACAGCCGCAGCCGCAGCTGATATCGGCCTCCGTGACCGGCGCGACGGGCCGCTCACCACCCGGCCAGACCGGCGGGAACGGGGGCGGATACGGCGGGAACGGCCCCGGCCCGGGACACGGCGGCGGGCAGGGCGGCGGGCAGGGCGGCGGACACGTCTGCTGGCTGCCGCCGGAGCAGGCCGCGCAGCCCTGAACCGCCTGCGGCTCGGGACAGCCCCCGGTCGTCGTATAATTGCAGGGTTGATTCATAAAACCCCTCCTTCAAAGACAAGAATGTTTTCTGTCTTCCCTACCATATGCCGGGCCTGCCCGTTTGGTGCATGGTTGCAAATCCGGCCGCGTTGCGGTATGATGCAGATACTTGAAAACGCAGAAGGAGAAGCGGATATGAGAATGAAAAAAGTCCGGGCGGCAGCGGCGGCGCTGCTCTGCGCGGCGTGTCTTGCGCAGACGGCGGTTCCCGCGCTGGCAGCAGAGGCATATACGGCCCCCGATGTGACGGGGAAGACGCTGGAGCAGCTGATGGACGACTTCCGCGCTGAGCACGCGCTGACCGGGGATAATTTCGAGATCAGCTTTTACGTGCCGGAAACCGGCGAACAGTATGACTTCAACGAGACGAAAATGCTTTACGGCGCAAGCACCTACAAGCTGCCGCTGAACCTGTATTATTATGATATGCAGCTCGCGGGCGAGATCACCGGGGACACGATGATCACGCAGGGCGCTTCGCTGGACGAGGCGCACTATCAGTCGCTGGTCTATTCCAACAACGAGCTTTCGTATTCCCTCTGGCGGCGCATCGGCGACTGGCCGGAATACAAGATGGCCATGCGCAAATATTTCACCATGACCGACGACGAGATCCCGCAGAATTACTATTATGACCACCTGTTCTGCACGCGCATGATGCTGGACACGCTGAAGGTCGTCTGGGACGGGCAGGAGCAGTATCCCGAGCTGATCGACTACCTGAAAATTGCCTGCCCGGACGCGTATTTCAAGACGTATCTCGACGTGGATGAAACGCCCATCGCGCACAAATACGGCAGCTACGAGGGCGCGGAGAACGACGTCGGCATCATCTGGGCCGAGCGGCCGTTTCTGCTGGCCGTGTATACGAGCGGCCTGTCCTATGGGCCGGGCGGCAATGTGGACGCAGCGTATGCCGACGGACAGAGCGCAGGCTCTGTGATCTGCGGCCAGCTGGCCGTGCTGCTGAAGACCTATCTTGACGAGCAGGTGCGGCTGGAACGGGAGCAGGCCGAAAAGGAAGCCGAAGAAGCCCGCCTCGCCAAAGAGCAGGCGAAGGCCGAGCAGGCAGAAAAAGAGCGGCTTGCCGCCGAAGCGAAAGCCGCAGAGGAAAAGAAAGCCGAGGAAGAACGGCAGGCCGAGCTCCAGCGGCAGGCCGAGGAGCAGGCCGCGCAGGAGGCAGCGCAAAAGGCCGCCGAGGAAGCCGCCCGCGAGGCCGCCCGTCAGGCTGCGCACCGCAGGCTGGTCATCCGGCTTACCTGCGTGGGCGCGTTCAGCGCGCTTGTCATTGCGCTGGCCGTTGTGCTCATTCGGAAGCTCCATAAGGCAGGCAGGTGCTGATTTGCCTCACGGGATGATCCGGCTGGGCTTTTGATAGCGCTCCTGCTCGGAGAAGACGCAGCCGCAGTATTTCTGCATATAAAAGCCCAGCTCCCGCGCACGGGCCTGGCCGTCGCGGAACATGGGGCGGAAATCCTGATAATAAAATTCCACGCCGTATTCCTCCGCCGCGCGGTAGGCCACGTCGCGCATCAGCTCGTGCTTCTGATAGGGGCTGATGAACAGAGACGACGTAAACGCGTCGAACCCGCCCTCCTTCGCGGCCCGTGCCGCCTCAAAAAGGCGCATTTCGTAGCATTTGACGCACCGGCCCGCGATATCGCCGGCTACCTCGCGCACAAATGGCCGCAGGCCGTAATCGTCGCGCATGAGAAGGGGCAGCTCGATGGTCTTCGCGTATTCCTGCAGGCAGTTCCGCCGGGCGCGGTATTCGGTAAAGGGATGAATGTTGGGGTTATACCAGTATCCGGTCAGATCGATCCCATCCGCGCGCAGCGCGTCGATCGGCATATTCGCGCAGGGCGCGCAGCAGATGTGCATCAGCAGTTTCATGACGTTCGCCTCCTGTTTGTGCACTAGGGTGTATCTGAAAACTCATGATGTGACCGGCAGCGAGGGATTTTTGCGTTGCGCAAGACATTTTTTCGCAGGAATACTGACGTATTTCAAGGAAAAATGACGCGGCGCACCGCAAAAAGGCCCGCTGTCCGGGTGCGTTGGGAGTTTTCAGATACACCCTAAGCATATCACACATCGCCATTTCTGTACAGATTGCAAAAAAGAATCTGCGACATTCCGTAGAAAATGAACATGGACAAGCGGCAGGAGCAGTGCTATAATTCCATCTAATATCAGATACAAGCAAAACTGAACGCAGAAAGGAAGATGTTCCATGGCTTTTCCCATTGAGAGCTACGCAGCGAAGATCCAGCGGAAGCTGTTAAAGAAGCAGCGTGTGATCGAGGCCGCCTCCGGTCGGCAGAAGGCCGATCTGGTGCTGAAAAACGCGACGTATGTCAACGTATTCTCCAATGAGCTGCTGACGTGCGATATCGCCGTGGCGAACGGCCTGATCGTGGGCCTCGGCAGCTATGAGGGCGAGGTCGAATACGATATGACCGGCAAGATCGTCTGCCCCGGCTTCGTCGACGCGCACATCCATCTGGAATCCAGCCTCGTCACGCCGAAGGAATTCGTCCGCGCGACGCTGCCGCACGGCACGACCACCGTCATCACCGACCCCCATGAGATCACCAACGTCATGGGCACCGACGGCATTGACTATATGTTCCAGGCGACCGAGGGGCTGCCCATCGACGTGCGGTTCATGCTGCCGTCCTGCGTCCCGGCCACGCCGATGGACGAATCCGGCGCGAATCTGGACTACCGCGCCATTGACTCGTTCTACGACTACCCCAGAGTACAGGGTCTGGCCGAGATGATGAACTCCTACGGCGTGATCCACAATGACGCCGAGGTCGTCTCGAAGATCGTCGCCTCGCAGGCGCACCACAAGAAGATCGACGGCCACGCGCCGGGCCTGCAGGGCAAGGATCTCGACACCTACGTCGCCGCAGGCGTCTATTCCGACCACGAATGCGCCACGATGGAGGACGCGCTGGCAAAGCTGCAGCGCGGCCAGTTCATCATGATCCGCGAGGGCACCGCCGCGCGCAATCTGGAAGCGCTTGCTCCCCTGCTCACGCCGCAGTACGCCGAGCGCTGTATGTTCTGCACCGACGACAAGCATCCGAGCGATCTGCTGGAAAAGGGTCACATTGATTATATCGCCCGTGAGGCCATCAACAAATACGGCGTCGACCCCATCATTGCCGTCAAGGCCGCCTGCCACCACGCCTCGCGCTATTTCCTGCTCAATAACCGCGGCGCGATCGCGCCCGGCTATCTGGCCGACTTCGCCGTGATCGACAATTTCAAGGACTTCAACGTCGAAATGGTCTTCAAGAAGGGCGTTCTGTACTGGAACAACGGCGAGCTGCGCGACTTTGAAGCGCCGAAGATCGAGGAATATCTCGACAAGCGCGCCCACGACACCTTCCACGTCTCGACGCTCACGCCCGACGATTTCCGCGACACGCGCCAGAGAGGCGTTCTGGGCATGGTCCCGGGCGAGATCATCACGACCGACAACGGCTATGCCGACCACGTCGATCTGGAAAAGGACATTCTGAAGATCGCCGTCGTCGAGCGCCACAAGGGCACGCATCACATCGGCCTCGGCTACATTCAGGGCTACGGCCTGAAATCCGGCGCGGTCGCGACCAGCATTTCGCATGACTCGCACAACATCATCGTCGTCGGCACGAACTCCGCCGATATGGCGTTCGCCGCGAATTACATCGTCGAGCACCACGGCGGCATCGTCGTGGTCGAAAACGGAACGGTAAAGGGTTCGGTCGTGCTGGAGATCGCGGGCATCATGTCCGACCGTCCGCTGACCGAGGTCAACGACCAGCTTGAGGCAGCCAAGGACGCAGCTTTCACACTCGGCGTCAGCCGGGGCATCGACCCGTTCATGACGCTCAGCTTTATGGCCCTGCCCGTCATCCCCAAGCTCCGCATCACCACCAGAGGCGTCGTCGACGTCGACACCCAGCAGTACGTATAAAATACACAGAAATAAGTCAACCGGCCCGCAGGCGTGTCCTGCGGGCCGGTTCTGATTTTTATGACCGCCTCCGGCGGTATTCTGTCGGCAGCTCGCCGTATGTCTCCTTGAACGCGGCCGTGAACCGGCTCTGGCTCTCGTAGCCGACGGCCTGCGCGATGGCGGCAATGTCATTCTGCGTTTTTAACAGCAGGGACGCAGCCTGCTCCATGCGGTGCTTTTTCATGTGTGCGGCGATCGTCTCGCCGTAGACCTGCTTGAAGCAGCGCTTGAGCGTCGTCGTGTTCATCAGATACTTCCGCGACAGCTCCTCAATGGTGACGCGCTCGGCGAGATTGGCCGTCAGCTCGTCGTGGACATGGCGGATGATCTGCTCCTGCGAGTCCTGATAGTCGACGGCCTTTTCCGGGCAGGCGATCTGCATGACCTGCTCGACGATCTCGTGCAGGAGCTTGATCTGCATGGTGTCGCCCGCCTTGTAATAGACCTCCTTGCCGCACCGGCGGCTTTCGATCAGCCCGCTCTGTGCAAGTGAACGCAGATGGTGCGAGACGGCGGGGCTGGACATATCGAGCAGCGCCGCGATGTTGATGACGCACTCCTCCCGGTGGCTGAGCAGCCAGAAAATGCGCACGCGGGTCGGGTCGCTCAACTGTTTGAAGATATCGCACACCGCGCCGAAGTGCTCCACGTTTTTCAGCTCCCGGTACAGATCCTCCGTGTGTCCGTGCACGCCGTGGTCGTGCGGAAGAGAGAATTCCGGCATTTGTCCCATCTCCTTTGTCCGTTTTGGACATTCCGTTCGCCCGTTTGGAAGCAAGATCCCCGGAGGGCTTGATTTCCGGCGTTTTTCTCAGTATACTGCGGATGTAATGATTAAGCAAGCGTTTAATTCAAAATTTCAAACGGAGGTCCTGACCATGAAAAAGACATACCAGATCGAGGTCGACTGCGCAAACTGCGCAAACCTGATGGAGGAAGCCGCGAAGAAGACCGAGGGCGTTGCGAACGCGACCGTCAACTTCATGACGCAGAAGATGATCGTGGAATTCGCCGAGGGCGCAGACGAGAAGAAGACCATGAAGGCCGTGCTCAAGGCCTGCAAAAAGGTCGAGCCTGACTGCGAGATCGAGCTTTAAGCTGCAATTGCTGCTCCGGCAGCGCGGAACGGAGTATTTGCTATGACAAAGAAACAGAAAAAAATGTTCGTGCGCATCCTCATCACCGCCGTGATGCTCATTGCGCTGAAATTTATCCCCATCACCGGCATCCCGCAGCTGCTTGCCTATGTGGCCGCGTATCTGGTCATCGGCTATGACATTCTGCGCAAGGCCGGAAAGGGCATTCTCAACGGACGCGCGTTTGACGAAAACTTCCTTATGACGCTGGCCACGCTCGGCGCGTTCTTCCTCGCCATCTGGACGAAGAGCGGCGACTATGTCGAGGGCATCGCCGTTATGCTGTTCTACCAGATCGGCGAGCTGTTCCAGAGCTGCGCCGTCGGCAGGAGCCGGAAGAATATCTCCGCACTGATGGATATCCGCCCGGACTACGCGAACATTGAGCAGGACGGTCAGCTGACGCAGGTCGACCCGGACGTGGTCGCGGTCGGCAGCATCATCGTCGTCCAGCCGGGCGAAAAGGTGCCGCTCGACGGCGTGGTCGTCGAGGGCACATCCAGTCTCAACACCAGCGCGCTGACCGGCGAAAGCCTGCCGCGCGACGTCAAGGCGGGCGACGAGATCATCAGCGGCTGCATCGATCTGTCCGGCGTGCTGAAGATCCGCACGACAAAGGCGTTCGGCGAGTCCACCGTTTCGAAGATCCTCGATCTCGTCGAGAACGCAAGCTCCCGCAAGTCGCGCTCCGAAACGTTTATTTCCCGTTTTGCCAAGGTCTACACGCCTGCCGTGTGCGCCGCAGCGCTGGCGCTGGCCGTGCTGGTCCCGCTGGGCCGGATGCTTGCGGGGGCTGACGCGAACTGGACCGACTGGGTTTACCGCGCGCTGTCATTCCTAGTCGTCAGCTGCCCGTGCGCGCTGGTCATCAGCATTCCCCTGAGCTTCTTCGCGGGCATCGGCGGTGCAAGCCGGGAGGGCGTGCTGATCAAGGGTTCAAACTATCTGGAGGCCCTGTCCGCAGCGAAGGTCGTCGTGTTCGACAAGACCGGGACGCTGACGCGCGGCGTGTTTGAGGTCACGGCTGTCCACCACAGCCCGCTGGCGGAGGAGCAGCTGCTGGAATACGCGGCGCTGGCCGAATGCGCCTCCTCGCACCCCATCAGCAAGAGTCTGCAGAAGGCCTACGGAAAGGAAATCGACCGCAGCCGCGTGACGGACATCGAAGAGCTCAGCGGCCACGGCATCACCGCCACGGTCGACGGGCACGCGGTCGCCGCAGGCAACAGCAAGCTGATGAAAAAGCTGGGCGTTCAGTACTGCGACTGCCACAGCACCGGCACGATCATCCACATGGCCGTTGACGGCCAGTACGCGGGACATATCGTCATTTCCGACGTCGTCAAGCCGCATTCGAAGGAAGCCATCGAGCAGCTCAAGCGCGCGGGCGTCCAGAAGACCGTCATGCTGACGGGCGATGCAAAGCGCGTGGCCGACAGCGTAGCCGCCGAGCTTGGCGTCGACGAAGTGCGCAGTGAGCTTCTGCCGGGCGACAAGGTCGCGGAGGTCGAGAAGCTGCTGGCTGCGAAGGGCAAAAACGATATGCTGGCCTTCGTCGGCGACGGCATCAACGACGCCCCGGTCCTCACGCGGGCGGACATCGGCATTGCAATGGGCGCGATGGGTTCCGATGCAGCCATCGAGGCCGCCGACATCGTCCTCATGGACGACGACCCGCTGCAGATCGCAAAGGCCATCAAAATTTCCCGCAAGTGCATCGGCATCGTCCGGCAGAACATTGTGTTCTCTCTGGTCGTGAAGTTCGGCTGCCTCGCGCTCGTCGCCTTCGGCGTCGCGAATATGTGGGCCGCCATCTTCGCCGACGTCGGCGTGATGGTCCTCGCCGTCCTGAACGCGATCCGGGCGCTGAAATACAAGGGCTGACGGATAAAAATGCAAAAAAGAACGGGGCTCCGCAGGCAGCGGAGTCCCGTTTTTGCCATATTGCGCAGCGCCGGTCAGCCCTCCGCCACGGACGGGCAGGTGCGGACATATTCGTAGAACTGCGCGTTTGCCGCTTCCATGTACGGCGTGACCCAGAGCGTGCCGACGCCGAGGCACAAAGAGCCGACGATGATCCAGCCGAGAAAGCTCAGGTCGAGCACGAATTTTTCCCACTTGTGGCCGTCCATCATCTGACGGCTTGCGTCGATGCAGGCCTTCCAGCCGTAATCGGGGTGGTCGAGCTTGATATAGTATGCCATAGAATAGGCATACGCCTTGACAATGCCGGGGATGACGAACAGCAGCGACCACAGGAACGTGAACAGCGACGTCATAAGGCCGATGAGGAACGTTCCGCCGAAATCGTCCTGAAAGCCGCGGAACATATCGCCCAGCTGCACGGGCTGATGGTCACGCGCCTGCTTGAGGAAGATATACGCCATGCCGTATTCCAGCGGGCCGACCACGAGCAGCGCACCGATACCGGGGATGATCCCGGCGGCCGCCGACTCCAGCAGGCCGATCAGCAGGCACACGGCCAGACCCATCATCCAGAGATTCTGAAAAATACCGCCGCCGAGCTGCGCTCTTGCGCGGGCCTTTAATTCTGCACGATCCATAAATTACACAGTCCTTTCTGAATCCTCTTATTTCTTTCTTTTTCCCGGACACTCCCATTATACTGTATGCAGCCCGGCAATGCAAGATTCACAATTCCGGCACACCCGCGAGGCACAGCGGCAGCACCGCCGCCGTGATCAGCCCCTCGACCAGACCGATCGCCAGATGGATCGGCTGCATGAGCACCGCGAACGCGCCGAGCGGCAGCGCCGTGATGCCGGAGAGCGTCGTTTCCAGCACGACGGAGAATGCGCCGAGCTGCAGCGTTGCAACGCAGCCGAGCACCGACGCAAGCGTCAGGCGCAGCCGGGCCTTGCCCGCGGAAAGATTTCCGCGCATCAGGGGCCGGTAGATAAGGAAATATCCCACGAAGCAGCCGTAGAACGCCATGTTCCAGACATTCGCGCCCAGCGCAAGCAGCCCTCCGTCAGCAAAGAACAGCGCCTGAATGGCAAGAATGACGATCATGGACAAAAAGCCTGCCCACGGCCCCAGCATGGCGGACAGCAGCATACCGCCGCACAGATGCCCGGACGAGCCTGTGCCGGGGATGGTATAGTTGATCATCTGTCCGGCGAAGACGAGCGCGGACATGACCGCCATTGTCGGAAGCTTCTTTTTTGCCGTCTCCGGTGCGGCAAGCTCCTCCCTGCGCAGCTGCACGAGCGAAACGCCCGCCGCAGCAGCAGAGGCTGCGTACATCGTAACGGCGACAGCAGGAGATAAAAGTGCGTCTGCCATATGCATGGTCTGTTCCTCCGAACTTTTTTTGCTTATTATAAGAAGCCAGAACGCCGCGCACAAGCTCCTCTGGGGGATATTTCGGATAAAAAAGTCCTTGTGCATCATGACAAATTGCGGCAAAGGAATTTGTGGAAGTCTACCGAAAAATTTAAAATCGCAAGATTGTCGGATAAAAAAAGCAAGTCTAACATTGAACAAACAGCCTGTTCCGCTATGATGGAGCTATCCGGAGGCGGCTTTCGGTAAAAGCCGCCCGCCCCTCAAGCACATATTTGTATGAAACCAGACAATTGATACAGGAGGATGCAGACATGGCAACATTCAGATTTACCGCAGGCCCGTGGAACGTCCACGAGGGCAACGAAACCTTTGGCCCCGGCCACCGCAAGAGCATTCCGCTGGAAGAGAAAATGAAGAAGTACGCCGAGATCGGTCTGGCCGGCATGCAGTTCCATGACGACGACGCCGTTCCCGACATGAACAACATGACCGAGAAGCAGATCATCGACTACGCGAAGGACGTCAAGGCGATGCTCGACAAATACGGCCTGTTCGCAGAGTTTGTCGCGCCGCGTCTGTGGTTCGACAAGCGCACGAATGACGGCGGCTTCACCGCCTCCCGCAAGGAAGACCGTGAATTTGCCCAGTGGCGCGCCCGCCGCTCCTGCGACATTGCCAAGGCGCTCGGCACCAAGAAGATCCAGCTGTGGCTGGCCCGCGAGGGCACGCTCTGCGCCGAGGGCAAGAACCCCGTTGAAATGACCCTCCAGCTGCGCGACGCGTTCAACGACATCCTGACCTATCGCGACGATGCGCTCATTCTTGTCGAGCCGAAGCCCAATGAGCCCATCGACCGCTCCATCTGCGGCACTGCCGGTCACGCGCTGGCCGTCGGCGCATACACCGTCGATCCGAGCCGCGTCGGCCTGTGCATCGAATCCGCGCACTCCATCCTCGCCGGTCTTGATCCCGCGAACGACATGGGCTTCGCGCTGGCGCTCAACAAGCTGTGGGGCGTGCATCTGAATGACCAGAACGGCTGCCGCTACGACCAGGACAAGGCGTTCGGCGTCGACAACCTGCGCAACGCGTTCAACCAGGTCAAGGTCCTGTACGAGAACAACTTCGGCGACCGCGGCAACTTTGAATGCGTCGGCCTCGACGTCAAGGCCATGCGCACCCAGCCCGACGAGGACTGCTACCGCCATCTGATCAACTCCAAGAAGATCTTCGAGAAGCTGCTGGCCAAGGTCAAGAGATTCGACTACGAATTCCAGGCTGCCTGCGTCAAGGAGCAGAACTTCGAAAAGCTCGAAATGTACGTCATGGACCTGCTGATGGGCGACTGAAAAAACCGGGCCGCCGCGCACGGGAAACGTCCCCAAAAGGTCAGGTAAAATTTCGAACAGCAAAGAATCAAGCCGCCAAAAGGGCTTGCCGTCTGTGAATCGCAGGCGGCAGGCCCTTCAGTCGTTCCCGCAGCCAGCTTCCCGAACTCCGGTGTATTCTCCCTGGACATAGTGAACCCCCATTTCTTAGGGTGTATCTGAAAACTCATGATGTGACCGGCAGCGAGGGATTTTTGCGTTGCGCAAGACATTTTTTCGCAGGAATACTGACGTATTTCAAGGAAAAATGACGCGGCGCACCGCAAAAAGGCCCGCTGTCCGGGTGCGTTGGGAGTTTTCAGATACACCCTAGTATCAGGTTTTTCCCATACCTGGCTAACAAATGGGGGTTTTCACCGCGCCGGGCGGTTTTTCATGTGCGGTAATTCAGAATGTCGTTCGCGACCGGGGTGTAGAACAGGCGGTGGATGCGGGCGGGGTCTTTGGTCTGGCCGAGAATCCACATGAGCTTTCCCGTGATGGCCTCGGTCGTCATGTCGAACGCCTCAAGCACCTGCGGGCATTCGCGGATCTTGTGCCCGACCTGATAAACGCCGACGTTGCTGCCCTCGTTCTGCACCTGCGTGGTCAGAACGACGGTCTTGCCGCCCTGAATGCCCTCCTCCAGCACGGACAGGAAGTCATTCCCGTCATACGACGGGATGCCGCCCACGCCGAAGCTTTCCAGGATCAGCGCATCGTTGTGCCGGAGCATCCAGCCCGCAAGCTCCGCCCGCGCGCCGGGAATGAGCTTCAGGAGCGCAACGCGCTCGTCGAGCGTGTCATAGAAGACCGGCTCGGGCAGGCAGGCGTTTTCGATATACTGCAGAATGCAGCCGTCCTGCAAGACGGCCAGATCCGGATAATTGATGCTGGAAAAGGCCTCGTAGCTCTTTGTGCGCGTTTTGCAGGCGCGGGTGCCCTGAATGACCTTGCCGTTGAAGACGATCATGACGCCGTGCAGGGTGTCACTGCACGCGCATAAAAACGCGTCGGTCAGATTGACCTTGGAATCAGTCGAGTCAAAGCTGATGGGCTTCTGCGCGCCAGTCAGGATGATGGGCTTGCGCGCCCCCTGAATGAGATAGCTGAGGGCCGCAGCGGTATAGGCCATGGTGTCCGTGCCGTGGCTGATGACGAAGCCGTCGTAGCGGTCATACCGCTCACGGATGGCCTTCGCGATCAGCAGCCAGTGCGACGGGGCAAGATTCGTGCTGTCCAGCGACAAAAGCTGTAAGCATTCCGCCCGGCAAAGCGCCGATACCGCCGGGACGAAGGACAAAAGCTGCTCGCTCGTCAGCTCCGGCATAAGGCCCTCCGCCGTCTTCCCGGACGCGATCGTTCCCCCGGTGCCGATCATCAGGATTCGTTTCATGGGCGTATCCTCCCGCGTTTTTTCATTATTCTTCCGTCTGCACCGTATACGGCAGGAACCAGTCGAGGTAGCGTGTCGGCTCTGTTACGGCGCCGCGCGTGGTGTAGAGCGCGTAGCTTTTGAACAGGATGGGCGTAATATACCCGCGCTCGCATACACGCTTATAGAGATTATAGGTGTTGCCGCTGTTGACGAGGGCCATGCTGCACAGGTTCATCATGGTGCTGTCGGACAGGTCGCCGTAGTTGAGTGTGCCGGTCGCGCCGAAGAACGGCGAGAGGTCAAAGTTTGGAGACAAACGCACCTCGCCGTAGTACAGGTCGAAATTCCCCTGTAAAAGCGCCTGCTTGTACTCGGTATATTCCATGGACTTGACTGTGATGTTGAAGCCCAGAGAATTGAGCATTTTCGCGGCCTCGTTTGCCGCCTGTACGCGGATGTAGCTCGACGAGCAGACGAGCATCGTGCCCTCGACCGGGACGGAATAGCCCTTGGAGGGGACGTAGAGGTCGAGGATGCCGTCGCCGGTCGCGTCCTCGACGGAGGCGCTGGCCAGCTGGTCGTAGTACGAGCCGGTGTCATAGGCGAAGCTGTTGGCCAGCTTCACGTCGTAATACCGGGAATTGGGTGAGCACGGCAGCGTCGACGCGACGGCAAAGCCGCCCAGCGTCTGCTCGACCAGCTGCTCGCGGTCGATGGCGAAGGTGATCGCGCCGCGCAGGCCGTAGTTGGAGAAGACGGGCGAGTTCATGTTGTAGCCGATGTACTGCATGATGGTCGTCTCCTCGTTCCACAGCTCGTAGTCGTTGTGGAAGCCTGCGAACGCGGAGGAGTTCGGGTCCGTCAGAACCATGTTGACCTTCTGATACTCAAAATTATCACGCACGTCGGCGGCAGTGGACGAGACGGTCAGCGCGATCTCGTCAAAATCGACCAGCGGCGCGGTATCGCGCCACCAGTTTTCACAGCGCGTGAGCTTCGTCTCGGCAAATTCATACGGGCCTGTGCCCGGCGGGCTGACCTCGTCCTTCGTGCCGGACTTGATGATGGGGATATCCAGCAGCAGCGGCAGGCACTCATATGCCTCGCTCGTCGAGAGCACGAGCGTCAGATCGTCCTGCGCCTCGGCGGAAGTGATGAAGCGCAGGCGCGAACCGTAATATTCCGAGCCTGCGGCGGATTCGATGGAATATGCCGCGTCCGCCGCGGTAAGGGCGCTGCCGTCGTGGAAGGTCACGCCGGAGCGGAGCTTCACCGTGGTCGTGCGTCCGTCGTCGGTGACAAAATAGCTCTCGGCGAGAATCGGTTCTGCCTCGTAGCTGCTTGTCACGGCGAACAGCGGCTCGTAGAGGAAGGAAAAGATGATGCGGTTGTTGAGACTCTGGCAGTTATAGGGCTGCAGGCCGTAATCCGGCTGGTAGGCCAGGCCAAAGGACTCAAGCGCCGTATACGTCTCGGTGACGACCTGCTTGACCTCCTGCTTATCCTCCGAGCCGTTGACCGAGCCGGTCTGCTGGGCGGCGACGGCCTCGTCGCCGACGGGGAAAAGATTCTGCATCCATTCGCTCGTCGCGATCGTCGTGCAGCCGCAAAGAAGGGCCAGACACAGCGCAAGCGCTGTGAGCATCAAAAGCTTTCGTTTCATGCCGGTGCGCCTCCTTTCAGCCGGATGATGGCGGCCTGCGACCCGCGGTTCCCGCCGGTCACGCGATGCGACCAGAAGCGCTCCGGCTGGCATTTGGTGCAGTCCGGGCAGATGTCGATCACCTGCACGCCCGCTCTTTCCAGCCAAATGCGGTTCAGGCGCTTCAGATCGACGTGCGCCTTTTCGCCGTGCAGTTCAATTGCCGCTTCCGCGTCCGGGCCGAGCGATCGCCGCATGGCCTCCGGCACCTCCGGCCCGACCTCAAAGCAGCAGCGGCCGATGCACGGGCCGATGGCCGCATGAATGTGCTCCGGCGCGCAGCCGAATTCCGCCTGCATCCGAAGGACGGCCTTGTACGCGATGCCCTGCGCCGTTCCGCGCCACCCGGCGTGGACGGCGGCGATGGCCTGCCGCACGGGGTCAAACAGCAGCAGCGTCGTGCAGTCTGCGCCGAAGCAGACGAGCGCCGCGCCGGGTTCGTCGGTCAGAAGCCCGTCGCAGACGGCGGTCTGCTCCCGCTCCAGCCCTGTGCCGCAGTCCTGCTTGCCGACGCGCAGCAGAAGATCGGTATGCTCCTGCCGGGTAAAGATCGTTTCCTCCGGCGAAAAGCCAACGGCGGTGCCGAGAATGCGGTAATTCTCCCGCACGTTTTCCGGCCTGTCTCCCCGGTGCGTGCCGAGATTGAGGGAGGACAGCGCCCCCTCGCTCACGCCGCCGAAGCGCGTGGAGAAGCAGTGCACGCTCCCGGAAAGCGCGTCGGCGGTCAGATATTCAAGTGTTCCGTGGTGAATGGTGTGAAACATGGGCTTAATTCGCGTTCTGGCCGCGTTCGGCGGCGAGATCCTTGTCGCGGCAGCATTTTTTGTATTTTTTTCCGCTGCCGCACGGGCACGGGTCGTTCGGGCCGACCTTGATCTTCTTGACGACGGGCTGACGCTTGACGGTCTTGTCGCCGCCAGCCCCCTCGCCGGTGACCTTCGCCACGCGCTGGCGCTTGATCTCCTCGTTCGTCTTGATCCGGACGAGGAAGACGCGGCGGACGATCTCTTCTTTAATTGCGTCGTTCATGGCCTCGAACATATCAAAGCCCTCGCGCTTATACTCGATGACGGGGTCTGTCTGCGCGTAGGCGCGCAGGCGGATGCCCTGCCGCAGATCGTCCATGGCGTCGATGTGATCCATCCAGAATTCATCGACCACGCGCAGCGTTACGACGCGCTCAATCTCGCGCATGACGGGAGACGTGAACTGCTCCTCCCGCTTGGCATAGGCGCGCTGCATGAGAGACAAAATCTTCTCTTCCGCCTGCTCCCGCGTGAGCGCGGCCAACTCCTCGTCGGAGAGAAGCCATGTGCCCGTGGGGAAGAAGATGGGCTCGAAATGCGTCATCATCTCGAAGAAATGCTGCTTGTCGGCCAGCTTCGGCTGCTCACCGAAGGCGCTGGCAACGTAGGTATCCACATAGAACCGCATCATGGACTGGATGTTCTTCTGCAGATCCTCGCCGTCGAGCACCTGGCGGCGCTGCTCGTAAATGATCTTACGCTGGACGTTCATCACGTCGTCGTATTCCAGCACGTTCTTTCTGGACTGGAAGTTGCGGCCCTCAACGGTCTTCTGCGCGTTTTCGATCGCGCCGGAGAGAATTTTGGCGTCGATAGGCGTATCCTCGTCGATGCCGAGCGTCTCCATCATGTTCATAATGCGCTCGGAGCCGAACAGGCGCATGATATCGTCCTGCATGGACAGATAAAACCGCGTCTCGCCGGGGTCGCCCTGACGGCCGGAACGGCCGCGCAGCTGGTTGTCGATCCGGCGCGACTCGTGCCGCTCGGTGCCGATGATGAAAAGGCCTCCTGCCTGCCGGACAAGCTCTGCCTGCTTGTCCGTCTCGACCTTGAAGCGCTTATAGGCCTCGGTATAGGCCGCACGGGCAGCCAGAATTTCGGGATCCTCCGTCTCGGCGAAGGAATTGGACTCGGCGATCAGCTCGTCGGACAGGCCCTGCTTGCGCAGCTCGTTCTTTGCCATGTATTCGGCGTTGCCGCCCAGCATGATATCGGTGCCGCGGCCGGCCATGTTCGTCGCAATGGTCACGGCGCCCAGATGGCCCGCCTGCGCGACGATCTCGGCCTCCTTTTCATGGTGCTTGGCGTTCAGGACGTTGTGCGGGATGCCCTCGCGCTTGAGCATCTGCGAAAGAAGCTCGGATTTTTCAATGGAGATCGTGCCGACCAGCACCGGCTGGCCCTTGGCGTGGCATTCCTTGATCTGGGCGATGACGGCGCGGTATTTGCCCGCCTCGGTCTTATAAACAACATCGGGGTCGTCGATACGGATGACCGGTTTATTCGTCGGGATCTCGACAACGTCGAGATTGTAGATGCCGGAGAATTCCTCCTCCTCGGTCAGCGCCGTGCCGGTCATGCCGGAGAGCTTGTCGTACAGACGGAAGAAGTTCTGGAATGTGATGGTGGCGAGCGTCTTGTTTTCGCTTGCAACCTTGACGCCCTCCTTGGCCTCGATGGCCTGATGCAGGCCCTCGTTATAGCGGCGGCCGTACATGAGGCGGCCCGTGAATTCATCGACGATGATGACCTCGCCGTCCTTGACAACGTAGTCGATGTCGCGCTTCATGAGGCCCCTTGCCTTCATGGCCTGATTGATGTGGTGCGAGAGCGTGGCGTTTTCTGGGTCGGCCAGATTTTCCACGTTGAAGAACTGCTCGGCCTTTTCAATGCCCTTCTGCGTGAGCGACACGGAGCGGTCCTTTTCATCGACAATGTAATCGCAGTCATACTGATCCTGCAGTTCCTTGTTGTCCGTCGTGGAGAAGACCTGCTTTTTCAGGCGGGAGACGAAATAATCCGCCATTTCATACAGCTTGGACGATTCCTCGCCTTTGCCGGAAATGATGAGCGGTGTGCGCGCTTCATCAATGAGGATGGAGTCGACCTCGTCGACGATGGCGAACGCGTGGCCGCGCTGCACCATCTCCTGTTTGTAAATCGCCATATTGTCGCGCAGGTAATCGAAGCCCAGCTCGTTATTCGTGCCGTAGGTGATATCGGCGGCATAGGCCGCGCGGCGCTGCTCCGCGGTCAGATCGTGGACGATGAGGCCGACGGACAGCCCCAGAAAACGGTAGACCTTGCCCATCCACTCCGAGTCGCGCTTGGCAAGATAATCGTTGACCGTGACGATGTGCACGCCCCTTCCGGCCAGCGCATTCAAGTATGCAGGCAGGATCGCGACGAGCGTCTTGCCCTCGCCGGTCTTCATTTCGGCGATGCGGCCCTGATGCAGCACGATGCCGCCCACGACCTGCACCCGGTACGGGCGCATGCCGAGCACGCGGTCAGCTGCCTCGCGGCAGACGGCGAACGCCTCCGGCAGCAGCGCGTCGAGCGTCTCACCGGATGCGTAGCGATCCTTGAATTCCTGCGTCTTTGCGCGAAGCTCCTGATCGGTCAGCTTTTTATACGGCTCCTCGAGCGCCATGACGGCCTCGACCTGCGGCTCGAGCTTTTTGACCTCTCGCTCAGAGCGGGTGCCGAATAGTTTTGTAAACAGTCCCATGGTAAAAACCCTTTCTGCGCCGCGCGGTACGCGCTGCGGTACGTATTCTAAAGTGAGATTATACCACATATATGGCGGCAAAAAAAGAAGAAATTGTGAATTTCGGCGGCTTGATTTACCCGGAGGGGGCTGGTAAAATGAGTTTGATTTTTATGGTATCGAGGTAATCTGCTATGGCTATCCGTCTTGTGGCCGTCGATGTCGACGGCACGCTCGTCACTGCCGACCAGCGCGTTCTGCCGCGGGTGCAGGCCGCGGCGCAGCGTGCGCTGGAGCACGGCATCCAGCTCGTTCTGTGTACCGGACGCGCGCCGGGAGAGTGCTGGTACATTTTAGACGCGCTTCCGCAGATCCGCTACGCCGTCACGCAGACCGGCGCGATCGCACAGGATCTGAAGACCGGCGAAACGCTCTATCACTGCCCGCTGTCTCCGGACGATGCGCGGCTGATCTATTCCCACGTGCGCCGGTACGACGGGCTTGTCAATTTCTTCTCCGGCGGCATTGTGTATAACTCCAAAGAGCAGATGGCGCGCTTTGAGCGCTATTATCCCGCCGACTTCCGGTGGCTGTTTGAGCAGTCGCATGAATTTGTCGACGATCTGGACGCCATGGTCGCCGGTTGGGGTAAACCCGTAGAAAAGCTCTATGTGCCGTTTTCCAGTCAGGAAGAGTGTGAAAGGGCCATGGCCGATCTGACAAAGCTGCCGTATTTCGTGACAGGCGCGGGCTACGTTGATCTGGAGGTCATGAACCCGAACACCAGCAAGGGCATTGCGCTTGCTGCGCTGTGCAAAAAACTCGGCGTTCCGCCCAAGCAGGTCATGGCCATCGGCGACAGCGGCAACGACGCGGCCATGCTCGACTTCGCGGGCGTCGGCGTCGCAATGGGAAACGGGGAAGAAGCGCTCAAGCAGAAAGCAGATCTGATCGCGCCGACGAACGAAGAAGGCGGCGTGGCCGACATGCTGGAGCTTGCAATCAAAGGAGAGATATAAAATGGGCGTACAGGATCTGACAGTACAAATGGTCGTCATCGTCGTCATCGGCGTATTCTTTGCGTCGTTCATGGACGCCATCGCGGGCGGCGGCGGTATTATTTCCGTGCCGACCTATCTGCTGGCGGGACTTCCGATGCACTTTGCGCTGGGCACAAACAAATTTTCCTCCTCCATCGGCACCGCGTTTTCCACGGGCCGGTATATCAAAAACGGCTATGTCGACTGGAAGCTCGGCATTCCGTCCATCGTGCTGGCGCTCATCGGCTCGTTTTTCGGAACAAAATTACAGCTGATGATCTCCGAGGTGTACTTACAATATCTGCTGCTGATCGTGCTGCCGGTCGTGGCCTTCGTCGTGCTGCGCCAGCGGCAGCTGCCGGAGGAGCGCGGCGATATCGAGCCCAAAAAGCAGATGGCCATCGTCTATCTGGCCGCGCTCGTCGTCGGCGCGTACGACGGGTTCTACGGGCCCGGCACGGGCACGTTCCTGCTGCTCATTTTCTGCAATCTCGGCAAGCTCGACGTGCGCACGGCGGGCGGCAATGTCAAGCTCGTGAATCTGTCTTCCAACATTGCCTCGCTCCTGACCAGCCTGTTAAGCGGCAAGGTCTTCCTCGTCCTCGGCCTCATCGGCACGGTGTCGAGCATCCTCGGCCATTTCATCGGCGCGGGACTCGCCATCAAAAACGGCTCGAAGATCGTAAAGCCCGCTATCATCCTTGTCCTCATCCTCCTGGCCGCAAAGGTCGTCCAGGGACTGATTGCGGGATGATATATCATAAAACTGCACTGCCGCTGTAGGGGCCGACGACTCTGTCGGCCCCTTAAATGTTGCAGATTTGCTGAAAATATCAGAGAATTCGCAGCGGGCGGACAGAGTCGTCCGCCCCTATGTACAATTCGGAAAATTGCAAAAACCTATGCCTTTGACTGCTTGTTTTGCTCCATTGCAAATCCCCACGGAATCTGCTATAATAAATCGTTAAGTTATGCAGTTCGGAGGAAACGTACATGGAACGCAAACCCGTTGTGATCGCGCAGGAGGCGCTGGAGAAGGAAGCCGCTGTCTGCGAGCAGATCAAAGCCCTTTGGGCCTCGCGCGGCAGGACGCCGCGGGCCTTTGTCGATACATACGGCTGCCAGCAGAACGAGGCGGATTCCGAACGTATCCGCGGGATGCTGCGTGCAAGCGGGTATGAGATCGCGGACACCGAAGAGGGCGCGGACTGCATCGTTATCAACACCTGCGCCATCCGTGAGCACGCGGAAACCCGCGTCTACGGCAACGTCGGCGCGCTGGTACACACCAAGGCCCGGCACCCGGAGCAGAAAATTTTTCTCTGCGGCTGCATGATGGGCCAGCCGCAGGTCGTCGAGCGCATCAAAAACAGCTACCGCCACGTCGACGGCGTGTTCAATCCGCACGAATTATGGCGCTTCCCGGAGCTGCTGCAAAGCGTGCTGCGCACGAACAAGCGCATTTTTGCCGTGGACGATTCCGCGGGCAATATCGCCGAGGGCATCCCCGTCGTGCGCTCGTCCGATCTCAAGGCGTGGGTGTCGATCATGTACGGCTGCAACAATTTCTGCTCGTACTGCATCGTGCCGTATGTGCGCGGGCGGGAGCGCTCGAGACGGCCCGAGGAGATTCTCGAAGAAGTCAAGGGCCTCATCGCGGCGGGCTATAAGGACATTACGCTTTTGGGCCAGAACGTCAACTCCTACGGCAAGGATCTGGGGCTGGGCGTTGATTTTGCCGACCTCATGGCCGAGATCGCGCAGCTGCCGGGAGACTTCTGGCTGCGCTTCATGACGAGCCACCCGAAGGACGCAAGCAAAAAGCTCTTTGACACCATTGCGAAATACCCCAGGATCGCAAAGCAGTTCCACCTGCCCTTCCAGTCCGGCAACGACCGGGTGCTGAAGGCCATGAACCGGCACTATAACCGCGAAGAATATCTGAAGCTGGCGCACTATGGCCGCCAGATCATGCCCGAACTGGTTCTGACCAGCGACGTGATCGTCGGCTTCCCCGGCGAGACGGAGGAGGAATTCGAGGACACGATCAGCCTGATCGAAGACGTGCGCTATGACGCGCTGTTTACCTTTATCTTCTCCCCGCGCGCGGGAACGCCTGCCGCGAAAATGGACGACCCGACACCCAAGGAGGAGAAAAACCGCCGCTTTGACCGGCTCTGCGCCGTGCAGAACCGCATTTCGCTGGAAATTCATCAGGGCTACGTCGGCAAGACCGTCCGCGTGCTCTGCGACGGCCGCGACAAGGACCTGCTCACCGCCCGCACCGAGGGCGGAAGACTCGTCCGCTTCGCGGGAGACGACAGCCTGATCGGCCAGTTTTTGGACGTGACGATCACAGGCTGCACAACATGGAGCCTTGTGGGCGAACTCCGATAACACAGCACCCTGGTGCGGGCTTTGTAGGGGCCGATGCCCACATCGGCCCGGCAGAATGCACCGTTTTTACGGTATTCTTCGGCGAATTTGCAACTTCCCAACGGGCCGATGTGTGCCGGCAAGCGGCAGACCCACATCCGTAACGCTCCTTCGTCGCGAACGGCTGTGACCGGCATCGGACCCTACAAACGAATGCGTAAGTGCATATGGATTTGCCGAAAGCATAATTTCAGACGTTAAAAGAGAAAACCCGGAGGTTTTGATTATGGCCGAACTCACCCCCATGATGCAGCAGTATTATGCGGTCAAGGAGCGCAATCCCGACTGCCTGCTGTTTTTCCGGCTGGGCGATTTTTATGAGATGTTCGAGGAGGACGCGCGCATTGCTTCGCGCGAGCTCGATCTGACGCTCACCTCGCGCGACCATGCCAAGGACAAGAGCGCAGAGGATAAGATTCCCATGTGCGGCGTGCCGTATCATTCCTCGGAGAGCTATATCGCGCGTCTGGTTGCCAAGGGCTACAAGGTCGCCATCTGTGAGCAGATGGAGGACCCGGCGCTGGCAAAGGGGCTTGTAAAGCGCGACATCATCCGCATCGTGACGCCCGGCTCCGTGACGGAAAGCTCGATGCTGGTGGAATCCAAAAACAATTATTACGCCTGCGTCTACGGCGCAGCCGGTACATACGGCCTTTGCTTCTGCGACGTATCGACCGGCGCGTTCAGCGCAACGCAGGTTTCCGGCGCCGACGCCATGCAGGACGCGCAGAACGAGCTTGGCAGCTTTCTGCCGTCCGAGGCCCTTCTGGGCGGCACGGCGGCGGAGGACGGCGCGCTGGCGGATTTTCTGCGCGACCGCTTCCACACCTGCGTGAACATCGGCACGGACGCGCAGTTTGACCCCGCGCTGTGCGAGGCTGCCGTGACGGCGCAGTTTGGGCAGTCGCCGGAGGCGCTCGGTCTTGCGAATATGCCGTGCGTCATTGCAGCGGCGGGCGCGCTTCTGACCACGCTGCGCGATCTGCAGAAAAACGAGCTGCCGCATATCCGGGCGCTGGAATTATATATTGCAGGCAAATTCATGCAGCTCGATCTTGCCGCGCGGCGGAATCTCGAACTGACGGAGACGATGCGCGCAAAGGAAAAGCGCGGGAGCCTTCTGTGGGTGCTCGACAAGACGAAGACCGCCATGGGCGGCCGTCTGCTCCGGGCGTGGATGGAGCGGCCGCTTCTCAGCCCCGCGCAGATCACGCGCCGCCTGAGTGCTGTAGAAGAGCTGGTCAAAAAGACCATCGACCGGGAAGAGCTGATCCTGTCCCTGCGCGAAATTACGGATTTTGAGCGCGCCATGACCCGCATTATGACGGGCACGGCCTCCTGCCGCGATCTTGCCGCGCTTTCACAGGGCGCGGCGAGTCTTCCCGCCGTCAAGGAGCGGCTGTCCGGGATGCGCGCGCCGTATCTGCAGGCGCTTTTTGAGCAGCTTGACACGCTGGCAGATCTCAAGGAGAAGATCGACGCGACCATCGTAGACGATCCTCCGTTTCTGCTGCGCGAAGGCGGCCTCATCCGCGACGGCGCGAACAAAGAGCTCGACGAGCTGCGCGCCGTCCAGTCCGGCGGCAAGGGCATGCTCACGCAGATCGAGGCCCGTGAAAAGGAAAAGACCGGCATCCGGAACCTGCGCGTGGGCTATAACCGCGTGTTCGGCTATTATATCGAGGTCGCAAAGGGCCAGCTGAATCTGGTCCCGGACAGCTATATCCGCAAGCAGACGCTCTCGACCGGCGAACGGTACATCACGGAAGAACTCAAGGAGCTGGAAAGCACCATTCTGACGGCCAAGGACCGCATTGTCGCACTGGAATATGACCTGTTCGTGGCGCTGCGGCAGTTTGTCGCGGGAGAATCCGCCCGCGTCAAGCAGACGGCGCAGGCCGTCGCGCAGCTGGATGTGCTGTGCAGCTTTGCCGCCGTCGCCGTTCACAATCATTACTGCAAGCCCGAGGTCGATCTCGGCAATACCGTATCGATCACGGCGGGCCGTCATCCGGTCGTCGAGCAGATGCTCAAAAACGCGCTGTTTGTGCCGAACGACACGCTGCTTGGCTCGGAGGACTGCCGCACGGCCATCATCACCGGCCCGAACATGGCCGGTAAATCGACCTACATGCGGCAGGTGGCGCTCATTGTCCTCATGGCGCAGATGGGCTCGTTCGTCCCGGCGCAGTCGGCGCACATCGGCATTGTCGACCGGCTGTTCACGCGCATTGGCGCATCGGACGATCTGGCCTCCGGCCAGTCGACATTCATGGTCGAGATGACCGAGGTTGCCGATATTCTGAAAAACGCGACGCCGCGTTCGCTTCTCATCCTCGACGAGATCGGCAGAGGCACGTCGACGTTCGACGGCATGGCCATCGCGCGCGCCGTGCTCGAATACGCGGCCGACCGCAAGCGGCTGGGCGCGAAAACGCTCTTCGCCACGCACTATCACGAGCTGACGGACATTGAGCAGACGCTGCCGGGCGTCAAAAACTTCAACATTGCCGTCAAGAAGCGGCAGGGGGACATGATCTTCCTGCGCAAGATCGTCCCCGGTGCAGCGGACGACAGCTACGGCATCGAGGTCGCCAAGCTCGCGGGCATTCCCGACCGGGTCATCACGCGCGCGCGGGAAATTCTCAAGGATCTCGAATCCGGCGCGCCAGAGCGTGCAAAGCCCGCCGCCGCGCCCGTGTCCGATCAGGTTTCCATGCTCGATATGCAGTCGGACGAGCTGCGCCGCGCGCTCGAGGCCATCACGGTCGAAACGCTCACGCCCATCGAGGCGCTGAACCAGCTGTACCAGCTGAAGCAGCTGCTGTAAAGGGGCTGCCTGTAGGGGCCGATGCCTGCATCGGCCCGGCAGAATGCAGCGTTTTTACGGGACTCTTCAGCGAATTCGCAGCTTCCCAATGGGCCGACAGAGTCGTCGGCCCCTACAGACTCTCTCGGAAAGGGGCTTCTCCATTATGGCCCGCAAAGCGTCCCACGCGATTTCTTACCGGCTGACGAAATTTGAAACGATTGCCGGGTGGCTTTATCTGCCGTTTTATCTGCTGATTCTGAATCTGCTTCTGCAGCTGGCGAACGTGAAATTCTCGCTTGGCATGACGGCACTGACGATGAATCTCGTCTATTTTGCCGTAAATCTGCTGGCCGTGCTGCTGATTTTCCATGGTTTCCTGCGGCAGTCGTTTTTCGGCGGCTCGTTCTGGAATTTTGTGCAGGCGCTGGTTCTGGGCTTTGCGATGTATTACGCGGGCACGTGGGTGCTGCAATTCGCGCTTTCCCGGCTGGCTCCCGGCTTTACGATCTACAATAACGAAACGGTCGGTTCGCTCATTTCCGATAACCAGTATGTCATGCTGGCCGTGACGGTTTTCCTTGCGCCGATCATTGAGGAGACGCTTGTGCGCGGGCTTGTCTTCGGCTCTATTCAGCCGACGTCGCGCGTCATGGCGTATCTCGTGTCCGTTATTCTGTTCACGCTCATGCACAATTGGCAGTATTTCATGCTCTATCCTGCCGGAAAGGTGCTTCTGAGCTGCATTCCGTATCTGCCCGCCTCCGTCGCGCTGGCCTGGACGTATGAAAAGGCCGGGACGATCTGGGCGTCCATCTCGCTGCACGCCGTTGTCAACGCGCTGTCGTTCGGGCTTTTGCAGCTGAACTTCTGATTGGGAGGGGCTTTATGCCGAAGATCATTCAGCTTGACCGCCATGTCGCCGATCTCATCGCCGCAGGCGAGGTCGTCGAGCGCCCGGCGTCCGCCGTCAAGGAGCTGGTCGAAAATTCCATTGACGCAGGCGCAAAAAATATTACAATAGAATTACAAAACGGCGGCATGACCTTCCTGCGCATCACCGACGACGGCTGCGGCATGGAGCCGGTCGACGCCCGCACGGCGTTTCTGCGCCACGCGACGAGCAAGATCCGCAAAAAAGAGGATCTTGCCTGCATCGGCACGCTTGGTTTCCGGGGCGAGGCGCTGGCCGCGATTTCGTCCGTGTCGAAGATCGACCTGCTCACGCGGGCGCAGGGCGCGGAAAACGGCGTCCGGCTGCATCTGGAGGCGGGGCAGGTCCTGTCCGAGGAGCCTGCCGGATGCCCGTGCGGCACGACAATTTTGGTGCGGGAGCTGTTTTACAACACGCCCGCGCGGATGAAGTTCATGAAATCCGACGCGGCGGAGTCCTCCGCTGTTTTCTCCGTCGTGCAGCAGCAGGCGCTCGCGCACCCGGAGATCTCCTTCCGCTTTTTGAAGGACGGGCAGGAGCAGCTGCACACTGATGGGCAGGGCGACCGCATGGCCGCGATCTACGCCATCTATGGCCGGGAGCTGGCCAACAATATGCTGCCGGTCGACGGCAGCTGGGAAAAGCTGCACGTGCGCGGCTTCGTCACGAAGCCGACCGCCACACGCGGCAACCGCGCCTGGCAGAGCTTTTTTGTCAACAACCGCTATATCAAATCCCGTCTGCTCTCCGCCGCGCTGGAGGAGGCGTACCGCAACCAGATCATGGTGGGCCGCTTCCCGGCCTGCGTGCTGGAGATCGATATGCCCGTGCAGGCCGTGGACGTGAACGTCCACCCGGCCAAGACGGAGGTCAAGTTCTTATCCGAGCGCGAGGTCTTCGACGCGGTGCACTATGCCGTTTTGTCCACGCTCTCCAGAGCGGCGGGCCGCCCGGAATGGAAAACGCCGGAGAAAAAGCAGGAGTCTGCTCCGCAGCCGCAATCACAGCCAAAGGCTGTCCAGCCGCCGAAGCCCGGCTTCTATCAGACCATGCAGGCATCCGAATACCGCCGTCAGGCTGCGCAGCAGCCTGTGCAGAAGCCGGCCCAGCCCGTGCTGGCCTCGCCGGTGCAGCTGCCGCGCTCAGAGCCTGTGCCTGCACAGCAGAGCTTTCCGCTTCCGAAGCCGGAAGCAAAGCCGGAGGTCAGACCGGAGCCGAAGCCCGAACCGAAGATTGAGGTCAGGCCCGAGCCGAAGCTGGAACCCGTCAAAGAGCCGGAAGCACAGCAGGCGCTTTCTGTCCCGGAAGAGCCCTTCCGCATCATCGGCGAGGCGCTGCACACCTATATCATTGTCGAGCAGGGCGAGGCCGTTCTGTTCCTTGACAAGCACGCCGCGCACGAGCGTATCCGCTTTGAGGCGCTCAAAAAGGAGGACCACCCCATCATGGCCCAGCTGCTGCTGGCCCCTGTTTCCGCAGAACTTTCACGGGAAGAGGCCGCTGCCGTGCTGGAAAACAGGGCGCTTCTGGAGCGCTGCGGGTTCGAGACGGAGGACTTTGGCGGCGGAGACGTGCTCATCCGGCAGATCCCGTCCGACGTGGACGTGGAGGACGCAAAGGCGCTTTTGCAGGAGCTGGCGGGCGATCTGCTGGCCGGAAAAACGCTCGACCCGGACAGCCTGCGCGACAATCTGCTGCACACCATCGCCTGCAAATCGGCCATCAAGGCCGGATGGCAGACGTCTGACGAAGAACTGCGGCGGCTCGTGCAGGAGGTTCTGTCCCGCGACGATATCAAATACTGTCCGCATGGCCGTCCCGTCTGCGTGACGCTCACGAAGCGGCAGCTGGAAAAGCAGTTCAAGAGGGTCTGAGCATGGACAGGATCATCTGCGTCGTCGGCCCGACGGCCTCCGGCAAGACAAAGCTTGCCGTGCAGCTTGCGAAGCTGTACGGCGGCGAGGTCGTCTCCTGCGATTCCATGCAGATCTACAAACACATGGACATCGGCACGGCCAAGCCCACAAAAGAGGAGATGGAGGGCGTGCACCACCATCTGCTGGACATGGTCGAACCGGGTGAGGATTTTTCCGCCGGAAAATACGTGCAGCTGGCAGACAGCTGCGTGCAGGACATTTTATCGCGCGGCAAAACCGCCGTCATTGCGGGCGGCACGGGGCTGTATGTCGACAGCCTCATCGCGGGCCGTTCATTTGCGCCCGTCCCGCAGACCGGCAGGCGCGAAGCGCTCGAGGCGCAGCTGCGCGAAAACGGCGGAGAGGCCATGCTGGCGCGTCTGCGCAGCATTGACCCGGAGGCCGCTGCGCGGCTCCATCCGGCGGACGAAAAGCGCATTGTCCGCGCGCTGGAGGTCTATGAGGAAACCGGCAAGACCATCACGCAGCACAATCTGGAAACGCAGGCCATCCCCCCGCGCTACCGGCCCGTGTGGCTGGGGCTTGATTACAGCGACCGCGCCGTTTTGTACCGGCGCATCGATCTGCGGGTCGACAAAATGCTGGAAGACGGGCTGCTGGACGAAATTCGCGCGCTGCTCGCCCTCGGCGTCAGCCCGAAGGCGACCGCCATGCAGGCCATCGGCTATAAAGAATTTTTTGGATACTTAAACGGCGCGTGCACGCTGGACGAAGCCGCTGCGCTCTGCAAGCAGCGCTCGCGCAACTACGCCAAGCGGCAGCTGACCTGGTTCCGGCGCAATCCGGACATGCACTGGCTCCGGCTGACGGGCACGGAAGATTTTTCGGAGGTTCTTTCCGCCGCTCGACAGAATATTCCTTTTTCCGCATTTTGAATATGGTACGATATGGGTATCAGATCATTGGGGAGGCTCTGATGCAATGGACAAGGGCATTGGATCAGAGGCTCCCATATAAAGAAAAGGAGCCGATACCCATGCAAAAAACAACAGAGAATTATCAGGACGTTTTTCTGAACCAGGCCCGCAAGGACCGCACGATGCTGACCGTTTTTCTGATGAACGGCTTTCAGATGCGCGGCATTATCACGGGCTTTGACCAGTTCGTGATCATGCTGCAGTCCGACGGGCGGCAGCAGATGATCTATAAGCACGCGGTGTCTACCATGACGCCCGCCATGCCCGTCCACCTGACGCAGGGCTGAGCACTGTTCTTGCTCCTGCGGGAAGGAGCGCTATGAAGCAAGGCAAATCCTATTTTACAGTCATCCTCTGGATCCTGCTGGCCGCGATCACCGCGTATTTCGGCTATCACGTGATCAGCAGTCTCTATGCACCCCTTATGACGACCACCGTCACACCATACGAAGCCGGGGCGGGCTACTACGCCTCCGGCTTTGTCGTGCGTGAGGAGGAGCTTTTATATTCGCAGTACGGCACGACCGTTCTGAGCTGTGCCGAAGGCGCGCACGTGGCCGCGAACGACACCGTCGCCACCGGCTACCGCTCCGAGGACGCACGGCTCCGGCAGACGCGCATGGACGAGCTGTCCGGCCAGATCGAGCAGCTTCAGTACGCGTGGAGCGCCGTCTCCAGCGTCTACGATCAGGCAGCGCTCGACGCGGACATCGCGGATGCGCTTGCGCAGCTGAGCCGGTACCTGGCGCTGCGCGACATGAATTCCGTCTCCGATCTTTCGCCGGAGCTCAAGGGCCTCATCCTGCGGCGCACGGGAAGCGGCGCCGACAGCGGCGCGCTGCAATCGCGCATCAGCGCCCTGCAGGCGGAGCTGGATACGCTTGAGGCGCAGTCCGCGGGCGATACCAGCGCCATTTCCGCGGGCAGGGCCGGAACATTTTCCGCCGCCGTCGACGGCTATGAGGCCGTGCTGACGCCGGAACGGCTGATGGACATGACCGTTGCGGAATTTGAGGCCGTCCAGCCGGACGAGGCGGACGCCCACGCCATCGGCAGGCTCATCACGTCCACGACCTGGTATTACGCCTGCGTCGTGCCCGCAAGCGAGCTTTCCGATGTGGAGGAGGGCGACCGCGCCACGCTGACCTTCGCCCGCGATTATTACCAGCCGGTCACCATGCGCGTGGAGCGTCTGGGCGAAAACGAGGCAGGCTCCCGGCTGCTGGTCCTGTCGTCTGACCGGGCATTGCAGAACGTAACGCTCCTGCGGCAGCAGTCGGCGGAGATTGTCTTCACGTCCTACGCCGGGCTGCGCGTCCCGAAGTCCGCCGTCCGTGTCGAAAACGGTCAGACGGGCGTGTATATCCTCGAAGGGACGCTCGCCAAGTGGAAGCCCATCACCATTCTCCACGATACCGGCGAAAGCTATGTCGTCACGCTCGACACCAGCTCGACCAACAACCTCTGGCCGGGCGACGAGCTGATTATCAACGCGAAAAATCTATACGATGGAAAGGTCGTCAACTGATATGTCTACAATTGCTGAAAATATCGCGGGCATCCGCGCCCAGATGGCTGAGGCCGCAAAAAAAGCCGGACGCGACCCGTCCGAAATTCTGCTGTGCGCCGCGACGAAGATGAACGACGCCGAGCGCGTGAAGGAAGCCGTCGCCGCAGGCGTCGACTGCTGCGGCGAGAACCGCGTGCAGGAGATCCAGGCCAAGCGCCCGCTGGGCGCGTACACGGGAAAGCCCCTGCACTTCATCGGCCATCTGCAGACCAACAAGGTCAAGTATCTCGTCGGCGTAGTCGATCTCATTGAGTCCGTCGACCGGCTGGAGCTGCTGGAGTGCATCGAAAAGCAGGCGGAAAAGCTGGGCGTCGTACAGAACATTCTCTTTGAGGTCAACATCGGCAATGAGGAGAGCAAATCCGGCTTTACCCCGGCCGAGGCCGCCGCGCTTGCCGCCCGAATGGCCGATTTTCCGCACACGGCGCTCAAGGGTCTGATGGCAATTCCCCCTGTGAGCGAATTTCCGGGCGAAAATTGCAGATATTTTGCCGAAATGCGCAATCTTTTTGTTGACATAAGGGCAAAAAAATACGATAATGTGTCCATGGAATGCCTGTCGATGGGCATGAGCGACGATTTTGCCGACGCCATCGCCGAAGGCTCGACCATGGTGCGCATCGGCACCGCAATTTTTGGCAAACGGAACTATAACATCTGACCGACACGCCGACACGGCACAATTACATAGAATAGCAAATCTGGAGGATACATTACAATGGGATTTATGGATGACCTGAAGAAGCTCACGAAGCCGTATACAGAAGACGACGACGATTTTGATGAATTCGACGACGACGCCCGCCCCAGCCGGCCTTCCCGTTCGTCCTCGGCGCCGAAGCCCTCGTATCGCAGCAGCTTCGATCTGGACAGCGATGAGTTTTCCTCGACCGGCAGCAGCGCTTCCACCGGCCGCCGGACGCTCGGAGGCAATAACTCCGCCGGTACGCAGAGCGGCAAGGTCGTGAACATTCACGCCACGGCCCAGCTGCAGGTCGTGCTCGTCAAGCCCGACCGCTTTGACAGCGTGACCGAGATCGCGGAGCATCTGCGCAGCAAGCACGCGGTCGTCCTCAATCTGGAATCCACGAACAAGGACGTCGCCCGCCGTCTGGTCGATTTCCTGTCCGGCTGCGCCTATGCGCTCGACGGCAAGATCAAAAAGATCGCCATCAGCACCTACATCATCACGCCGTACAACGTCGACTTCGTCGGCGACAATCTGATGGACGAATTGGAAAACAACGGCGTCTATCTCTAATCGTACAAGGGGGCAGCGTCCATGTTCACACCGCAGGAAATTCAGGAGCAAACCTTCTCCAAGGCCGTCTTCGGCGGCTATGATATGCAGCAGGTCGACGATTTTCTCGAACCGCTGACCGACGACTACATCACGCTCTATAAGGAAAATTCCGTGCTCAAGGCCAAGATGAAGATCCTGGTCGAAAAGCTGGAGGAATACCGCGCGCAGGAGACGAAGCAGTCCACTGCCGCAGCCGATGCAGAGGCCAAAAGCGCCCAGCTGCTCAAGGAAACGCAGGCGCGGTGCGCCGCCATGCTGCAGAACGCGGAGGTCAACGCGCAGACCAATGCGCAGGTCAACGCCGCGAACGTGCAGCTTGCGCAGCTCAATCAGCAGCTGCACGCCGAGCAGGAGCGGCTGGATTACGCCAAGCAGACCGCGCTGAATTTCATCTCCGTGGTCGAGCGCGACATTCAGGGCCATCTGGAGCTGCTTGAAACGCTCAAGGCCCGCGATCTGACGCGCGAAGCCGCGCCTGAGCAGCCGCAGCCTGCGCATGAAAAGCCCTACGACTGGCAGGCAGAGCAGCCCGCAGCGCCCGCTCCCGCTCCCAGTGAGGACGCAGAGAAAATCGCGACGGAGATCTCCGACAACCTCGAAAAGCTGATCGGCAGCGACAGCGGAGCCGAAACGAAGACCGCCTCCGCGCCCGCACTGTCCAAGCAAAGCGCACGCCCCATGCACCCCGAAAGCGCGACGATCAAATTTGAAGATCTCAAATTTGGCCGCAATTACGACCCGACATCATCGAAGTAAGCCGTGCAAAACTCCCCCACCGGCCGGTGGGGGCGTTTTTTATCCTTCGCTGTGCAGTGCCGCCAGCAGCGCGTTCAGGCGCAGCTCTTCGTCCGTGCGGCGGAGATAGACACGCCCGCTCAGCCTTTCCGCGAACAGCGCCTCCGGCGCTGCTTCTCCTGCGGCCAGCATCCGCTTTTTTGCGGGCGGGAGCGTCTTGAGGAACGCTTCCAGCCGTGCGGCGGCTGCGTGATCCTCCGCCTGATAGAGTGCGGCGAGGGCTTCGGGCGGGTGGGCACGCGTGTATTTTGCGCAGGCCGCGCCGCCGGACGCGTGCTGCCGCAGGCGCTTTTCCATGTCGGCAGCAATGCCGGTATACAGACTCCCGCCCCGGCAGCGGAGCATATAGACGAAATACATTACAGCTCCGTCAGCGCGTTCGCGATCGCGGCGAAGCCCGGAATATCCAGCGTCTCCCCGCGCACCGTGGGCGCAAAGCCGCAATCTTCGATCACGGCGGCAAGCGCGGGCTTGTCAAACTGCGAAAGCCCGGATGAAAGCGCGTTCAGAAGCGTCTTCCTGCGCTGGGCGAACGCTGCGCGAACGACCTTGAAGAACATGGTCTCGCTTTTGATCTCGCAGACCGGCTCTTTCCGCATGGTGAGCTTTAAAACCGCGCTCGTGACCTTCGGCTGCGGGATGAAGCAGCTTGCCGGTACGTCGAACAGCAGCTCCGGCTCGGCGTAATACTGGCAGAAGACGCTGAACGCGCCGTAATCGCCCTTGCCTGCGGGCGAGCAGATGCGCTGCGCGACCTCCTTCTGCACCATGACGGTCACGGCCTCGAACGCACGGCTTTCCAGAAGCGCTGCCAGCACGGGCGTCGTGATATAATACGGCAGATTCGCGCAGGCTATCGGGCGCAGGCCCGAGAATTCCTCCTGTACCAGCGCGGAAATGTCCGTTTTCAGAATGTCACCGAAGATGATTTCCAGATTTTCGTTGCCCGCCATCGTCTCGGCCAGAATCGGCTGGAGCGTCCGGTCGACCTCGACCGCGACGACCTTTTTCGCGTACCGGCACAGCTGCTGCGTCAGCGGCCCGATGCCGGGGCCGACCTCCAATACGCCGCACGTCTCGTCCACGCCGGATTCCAGCACGATGTTCTGCGGCACCCAGCTCTGCGTCAGGAAATTCTGCCCCTTGGCCTTGGAAAAATGGAATCCGTGCCGCGCGAGCAGCGCCTTGATCTCGTTGATATTACAAAGGTCCATAGTCGGCCTCCCTGTCTGATTCTGAGGCTATGATACCAGAAAAAAAGCCGGTTTGCAACGCATTTCCGTGTCCGCGGGGGATTGACAGAACCCCAGAAACGTGCTATTGTAGCATCCAGAAAAGGCTGAGACGAAGACACGTCCCGGCACCGGCAGCGCATCACAGAGAGAGGCTCGTATGCTGCAAGAGCCTTTGCGCGGCCCGCCCGGATACCGCTTCTGAGCCGCGGCGCGGAAATGCGCCGCCGGGTTCTCCCGTTACAGAGACACAAAGCGACGGATGTTTTTTCGTCCGTAAGCAGGGTGGAACCGTGGAGCGTACAGCGCCTCACCCCTGAAACGACAGGGGTAAGGCGTTTTTGTTTTGCCCCAAATCAATTTAGGAGGCAGAAAACCATGTCCGAAAACAATGAATTCTCGTTTGAAAACCCGCAGTACCGCAAAACGTACTGGCACACCTGTTCCCACGTCATGGCGCAGGCCGTCAAGCGCCTGTGGCCGGAGGTCAAGCTGGCCATCGGCCCGTCCATCGACAACGGCTTCTATTATGACTTCGACGCTCCGTTCAACTTCACGCAGGAAAATCTCGACGCCATCGAGGCCGAGATGCGCAAGATCTGCAAGGAAAAGCTGAAGCTCGAGCGCTTTGAGCTGCCGCGTGAGGAAGCCATCAAATATATGCAGGAAAAGGACGAGCCGTATAAGGTCGAGCTGATCAACGATCTGCCCGAAGACGCGCACATCTCGTTCTACACGCAGGGCGAGTTTACAGACCTCTGTGCCGGCCCGCACCTCGATTCTACAGGCCGCATCAAGGGCAACGCCATTAAGCTCACGCAGTGCTGCGGCGCATACTGGCGCGGCGACTCCAAGCGCAAGATGCTGCAGAGAATCTACGCCGTCGCATTCCCGAAGAAGGAAGAGCTTGACCAGTATCTGGCCGAGCAGGCAGAAGCCCTCAAGCGCGACCATAACAAGCTGGGCCGCGAACTGGAATACTTCACGACGGTCGACTGCATCGGCCAGGGCCTTCCGATCCTCCTGCCGAAGGGTGCGCGCGTCATTCAGCTGCTGCAGCGCTGGGTCGAGGATGTCGAGCAGGCGCACGGATACCTGCTGACCAAGACGCCGCTCATGGCCAAGCGTGAGCTTTACAAGATCTCCGGCCACTGGGATCACTATCTCGACGGTATGTTTGTCCTCGGCGACCCGCAGGATGAGACGAAGGAGTGCTTCGCCCTGCGTCCGATGACCTGCCCGTTCCAGTATCAGGTCTATCTGAACCGCGGCCGCAGCTACCGCGATCTGCCGATGCGCCTCGGCGAAACGTCCACGCTGTTCCGCAATGAGGACTCCGGCGAAATGCACGGCCTCATCCGTGTGCGTCAGTTTACGATCTCCGAGGGCCATCTGGTGCTCCGCCCGGATCAGCTGGAGGATGAATTCCGTGACTGCCTCGATCTTGCCAAGTATTGCCTCGACACAGTCGGCCTGCTTGATAAGTGCACGTTCCGCTTCTCCCAGTGGGATCCCGCGAACCCCAAGAACAAGTACGAGGGCACCAAGGAGCAGTGGGATCACGCGCAGAGCGTCATGGCAAAAATCCTCGACGATCTCGACGTCAAGTACGATATCGGCATCGACGAAGCCGCGTTCTACGGCCCGAAGCTCGATATCCAGTATAAGAATGTCTACGGCAAGGAGGACACCCTCGTCACCATCCAGATCGATATGCTGCTGGCTGAGCGCTTCGGGATGTACTACACGGATGAAAACGGTGAGAAGAAGCTGCCGTATATCATCCACAGAACGAGCCTTGGCTGCTATGAGCGTACGCTGGCCTACCTGATTGAGACATACGCCGGTGCGCTGCCCACGTGGATGGCGCCGGAGCAGGTCCGCTTCCTGCCGGTCACGGACCGCGCTGTTGACTACTGCAAGGAGCAGGCCGCAAAGCTCACCGCGCAGGGCTACCGCGTGACGGTCGACACCCGCAGCGAGAAGATCGGCAAGAAGATCCGCGACGCGCAGATGGAGAAGATCCCTTATATGCTCGTCGTCGGCGACCGCGATATCGAAGCCGGTACCGTCTCCCCGCGCAACCGCGCAGACGGCGACCTCGGCGCCATGACGCTTGATGCCTTCACCGCCGTCCTCAAGGACGTTGTGGACAACAAGCTGAAAAAGTAATCGACCACACCCGCCCCTGTCCGGCTGGACATGGGCGGGTGTAACGGCCTGCGCTTCATCGGTACGCTTGACAAATCAAAAGTGTCTGGTATCATAAAAATAACCAAGGCCCCTTCCGCAAGAACGGTTTGGCCTCGGTTAGTTAATCAGCTGCAAGTAAAACTCGAAACCGTCACTTGCCAGAGTGGCGGTTTCGGCCATTTATGCGGATGGTGACCGTGAGTCCAAAAATATGGAACGTGATCGTAATCGGCATAAACATCCCTCCTTTCGGAGGAGGCCAAACCGCCCGTCTGCGTCGGGAGCCTTGGGGTTCGATAAGAACCGCCTTTATTTTATCAGACCAGTCGAAAAATGTCAATCCGTCCCCGTTTCCGTGCGCTTGACAGATCAAGGATCATAGCAGAATTTCGGATATACGCGTATATTGCAGCAAGGGAAGGCCGCACGGCCTTCCCTCGTTTTATCCGTTTTTCGGTTCTGCCGGCTTTGGCTTGACGCGGGCGAATCTGCGGCGGCGGGCGCGGTGTGGGCGGGGCTTCTGGCTGAGCGCGGCATAGCTCTTTGCGACCTGCTCGGTCGGCTCGTAGACCAGCCGGCTGACGCGCAGCGCACCGTCCTCCTGCACCAGCCGGATACGGATGTAAAATTCACCGTCCGCCTCGCATCTGGCGCGGGACAGATACCGCCGTCCCTGCTGCGGATACCATTTTCCCGCCGTCATCTGCCCGCCGCAGACAGGGCAAAGGTTCTCCTGCCCGCTCATCGCGCCGAGCGCAGCGGTCTTGTCAGCGTAGCCGTGGAACACGGCCCGCTGCACGCAGCCGGGCAGCTCAGCGCCGTGGAAGCCGTTTTCATGCGCCTGCACGGCAGCCTCATACGCGGCGATGCCCTCCGCGAGACGCAGCTTCTGGCAGACGAGCGCCGTATGATACGCGTCGCCCAGCGCGTCGTGCGCGGCACGGGTGGGCGCGATGTCCATCATCTGCATGGCCGTCGACAGCGCCTTCTGCGCGCCGGAGCCGTCGGTCTGCGCGTTGAAGATCAGCTGCGCGTTGTACCAGCGCGCCGTCCATCCGCTCTCCAGACCGAACACCGCGAGATTTTCCCGCAGGATCGTGATATCGTCAAAGCCCCACGTCAAAAACACGCAGTCCTCGCCGCACCACGCGGCAAACTGCGCGGCGGCCTCCGGAAAGCTCACGCCCTTTTCGCGCAGCAGACTGTCGCGGATACCGGTCAGCGAGGCGACCTTGCGGTTCATTTTTTTAAAATATTTGGGCCGGATGAGGATCTGGAACTCGTCCGCGACCTGCTGCTCCTGCGTCATGCGCACAGCGCCGATCTGCACGATCTCGCCGCGCATCGGCGACGGCAGCGCCTTTTTCGCGCTGTATGACCCCGGCCACGGCTGGTTCCACTCCATATCCAGAATAATATACTGCATAGCGTCAAACTCCTTCATGTCTAACAGCTATGGTATCACAAACTCGGCAGACTGTAAACAATAAAACCGCGTCTGCATAGAATATGCCAGTAAATCAGGGAAGGCAGGAACCGGCATATGCCATTTTTATTCTTGAGTCCGTCCACGCAGTATTTCAATCCCTACATCACGACCGGCGACGAGCGCTATTGGATGAACGCGCTGGCCGATGAGATGACGCCGTATCTGCACGCAAGCGGCATCACCGTCACGCGCAACGACCCGGACGGCAGCGCCGCGCAGTCCATCCGCGATTCCAACGCGTCCCGGCAGGATTTCCATCTGGCGCTGCACTCGAACGCCGCGCCGCAGGCGCTGTCAGGCCGTCTGCGCGGCGTGGACATTTACTATTATCCGACGAGCGAGGCCGGGCTTCGCATGGCGAACATTCTGGTTGATAACATCAAGCCCATCTATCCGCTTCCCGACCGGGTGCAGGCGCGCTCGTCCACGATCATCGGCGAGCTGCGCCGCACACGGGCTCCGGCGGTTCTGACCGAGCTGGGATACCACGACAACACAGAGGACGCGAACTGGCTGACGGGCAATCTGGACGCGATTGCGCGGGCGCTGGCCCTCGGCGTGACGGAGTATTTCGGCGTTCCGTTCCTGACGCCGGGCAGCGAATTTGATGCCGAGGCCGCAGGCGAAAACGGGTATATGGCGCTGCGCTCCTTTCCGCAGACGGACGCGGAGGTTCTGGCACAGATCCCGAACGGAACAGCCGTTACGGTGCTCGGAGACTTCAATGGCTGGTACACCGTCCGCGCAGGCGATCTGTACGGCTTCGCCTCCATCGCCGAGGTCCAGCTTGGCGTCATGCCGCTGGGCGAATGACGAACCGGCCCGCAGGTCACAGCCTGCGGGCCGGGGTTTATTTCGCCTTCTTCTGATTGTTCTGCGCCAGAATGCGCTCGATCTCGGCCTGAGCAGTGTAGACCTCGTCGTGGAAGTGCTGGGCGGAGATACGCTCGGCCCCGTGGCCAAGGATGATGAGCTGCTCAAGATTGTCGCTCGTCGCCACGCGGACGCGGCGGCGGCCGCGAAGCTCAAAGCTCAGGCGCTCGATATACTGATCCGCCGTCTCCGCCTGCCGGGTATAGACGATGTGGATGTTGTGGTATTTTTCCACAGACCCCAGCCCCTGCGGCACCTTGTACGCGTCAAAGACCAGAATGAGTGTGCAGCCGCGGTAGCCCTGATAATTGCACAGCAGATTCATAAGCACATGCCGTGCCGTGTCAAGGCTCGTGCGGGCCAGCTCCTTCAGCTCGTCCCACGCAAACAGGATGTTATAGCCGTCGACCAGCAGGAAATCATCCGCCGGGCCGAGGCTTTGCAGAAATTCGCGCTTGTCCTCGCTGCGCAGCATCATCTGCGGCAGCACATCGCGGCGGCGAATCGCACCGTAGGTGCGCTCAAAGATCGCCAGCAGCTCCTTTTCCAGCTCCGGCGCACCGCCGGGCGCAACGGATTTTACGATCCGCTGCGGCTCCTGCCGCGCGGGGCCTCCGAGCCGAAGCAGCGGCAGGTGCGCCGCCGCGTCCACGTCCTGCCACTTGACCTCGTAACCCGCGCCGTGCGCGCAGAACACGGAGCTTGCCGGATTTTCCAGATCGCGCGCTGGGTCGTAGCCCAGCTCTTTTACGATCTGCTCCTGCTCCCGGCAGGGCCGGTAGCCGCTGACGCGCAGCTGGATGCGTCCGCGGCCCCTTGTATAGGCCGTAAGCTCCGTCTGATACTCCCGCAGCAGCCGCACAGGCGCGCTTCCGCGCAGAATGGTCTGTTCCCCTTCCTGCTCCGGCGGCTCATATTCGCCCTGCATCCGCTGGATATCCGTGATCGCCCGGCCCACGCTCGGCGCGGGCAGCTCCATGCGGAACGCATACCACGGTTCGAGCAGCACAGACTGCGCCTTCATGAGGCCCTGCCGCACGGCGCGGTAGGTCGCCTGCCGGAAGTCGCCGCCCTCCGTGTGCTTCAGATGCGCCTTGCCGGAGACGAGCGTAAAGCGGATATCGGTGATCGGCGCGCCGGTCAGCACGCCCCGGTGTGCCTTTTCCGCCAGATGCGCCAGGATCAGCCGCTGCCAGTGCAGCGCCAGCGTGTCCGTCGGACACATGGTGTCAAATTGCAGGCCGGAGCCCGGCTCTGCCGGCTCCATCAGCAGATGCACCTCGGCATAGTGCCGCAGCGGCTCATAATGCCCCACGCCCTCGACCGGCGCGGCGATCGTCTCAAGATAAACGATGTTCCCCGCGTCAAATGAAACCTTCAGCCCGAAGCGGTCTTCAATCAGCTTCTGCAAAATCTCCATCTGCACCGGCCCCATCAGCTGCACGCGGATCTCGCGCAGCAGCGCGTTCCAGACCAGATGCAGCGCGGGATCCTCTTCTTCGAGCACGCGCAGCTGTCCATACGCCAGCGCCGCGTCCGTGCCGTCCTCTAAGAGCAGGCGGTATTCCAGAACCGGCTGCAAAACCGGGGCCTGTGCCGCCGTCTCCCGGCCCAGCACATCGCCCGGCATCGTTTTGCTCAGACCCGTCACGGCGCAGACCGTCCCGGCGGCGGCCTGCTGCAAAAGCGTAAATTTGCTGCCGGAATAGAGCCGGAGCTGGTCGGCCTTTTCCTCCCAGCCCTCGCCCGAGAGCGTCTGCTTGACCGTGAGCGTTCCGCCCGTGACCTTCAGAAACGTCAGCCGCGCACCCTTTTCATCGCGTGCGATCTTGAATACGTGCGCGCCGAACTCCGCGCCCCGCGCAGGCTCGTCCACGAACCGGCCCAGCGCGTCCAGAAGCGCGTCCACGCCCGTCTGCCGCAGCGCGGAGCCGAACAGGCACGGGAACACCCGCCTGTGCGAGACGAGCGGCGCGATCTGCGCGTCGGAAAGCGTTCCGGAGGCGAGATAGCTTTCCATCAGCGCCTCGTCGGACAGGGAAAGCTCCTCGTAGAGCTGCGCCTGCGGCTGCGAAAAATCAATGCAGCCCTCGTCCAGCTCCGCGCGGACAGCGGCAAGCAGCGCGTCCCGATCCGCCGTCTCCATGTCCATTTTGTTGAAGAACAGAATGACCGGCACCTGATAGCGCCGCAGCAGCCGCCAGAGCGTGACGGTGTGACTCTGGATGCCCGACGGGCCGCTGATAATGAGCACGGCGCAGTCGAGCACCTGCAGCGTCCGCTCCATCTCGGCAGAAAAATCCACATGGCCCGGCGTGTCGAGCAGCGTCAGCGTGCAGCCGGGCAGCGGAAGAACGGCCTGCTTGGAAAAGATCGTGATGCCCCGGCTGCGCTCCTGCGCGTCGGTGTCGAGAAACGTATCGCCGTGGTCGACGCGGCCAAGCGTGCGGATGACGCCTGCCCGGTAAAGCATGGCCTCCGACAGCGTCGTCTTGCCCGCGTCCACATGGGCAAGCAGCCCCACGCAAAGCCGTTTTTCCGTCCGTTCCGTTCCCTGTGCGTTCATTGCCGTTCTCCGTTCGTTATGATCTGGGAGAATTATAGCACAAAAACGAAAAACCGCCAAGAGGGACAGGCAGACACATGAGGAGACTGTGCGGATATGCCATTGCCTTTTTCGGGGAAATGCACTATAATGTTTATAACTATGTAAATTGGGAAGGAGGCGGCTGCGGTGCTGCCGGAGGGTTTTGAGGCGCGGATGCGTGCGCTTTTGGGAAGCGAATATGAGGACTTTCTCGCGTCCTTTGACCGGCCGCTCTGCACCGGTCTGCGGAAAAATCCGCTCAAAACCGGCTTTACGGGCGATCTGTCGCGGTTTTCGCTCTCTCCCGTGCCGTGGTGCCCGACGGGGTTTTATTATGACGCGGTCTCCCGGCCCGGCTTATCGCCGTATCACGCGGCGGGGCTTTATTATCTGCAGGAGCCGAGCGCCATGGCCCCGGCGGAGCTTTTGGACCCGCAGCCGGGCGAGCGCGTGCTCGACCTGTGCGCGGCCCCCGGCGGGAAATCGACGCAGCTGGCGGGCAAACTCCGGGGAAAGGGGCTTCTGGTCTGCAACGAGATCAACGCCAAGCGCGCGAAAATTCTTTCCGGGAATATCGAGCGGCTGGGCATTTCCAACGCGCTGGTCCTGAACGAGCACCCGAAGCGGCTGGAAGAGCGCTTCGCGGGGTATTTTGATAAAATTCTCGTCGACGCCCCCTGCTCCGGCGAAGGCATGTTCCGCAAGGAAGAGGCCGCCGTCACTGACTGGACGGAGGACACGAACGCCATCTGCGCCAACCGCCAGCTGGAGATTCTGACCTCCGCCGCAGCCATGCTCCGCCCCGGCGGGCGGCTGGTTTACTCCACGTGCACGTTCTCTCCTGTGGAAAACGAGGGCGTGATCTCGGACTTTTTGTGGAAAAATCCCGATTTTTCTGTGGAAAAGCCGGACGTGCCGTTCTTTTCTCCCGGCAGACCCGATTGGGTGGCGAATCCCGCGCCGGGATTGGAAAAAACGTTCCGCCTCTGGCCGCATAAGCTTCTGGGCGAGGGACACTATGCCGCCGTGCTCCGCCGGGCGGGGGACGAAGCGCCCGCAGTGCTTCCGCCGGAACCCGCGGCCAAATGCCCGCCGGAACTTGCAGCATTCCGCGGCCAGACCGGCGCTGCACTGCCGGAGGGGAAGCTGCTGCGGTTCGGGGACGTGTGCTATCTCGTCCCGCAGGCGCTGCCGGAGGTAAAGGGGCTGCGGGTGCTGCGCGCGGGGCTGGAGCTTGGCGCAGTCCTGAAAAACCGCTTTGCACCCGCGCACGCGTGGGCGCTGTGGCTGGAAACGCTGGAAAACAGCGTCTCGTTCGAGGAAGCCGACCCGCTGCTCGCCCGGTATCTTTCCGGCGACGTGCTGCCGTCCGACAAGCGCGGCTGGACGCTCGTGCAGGCGGACGGGCTTTCGCTCGGCTGGGCAAAGGGCGACGGAAGCCAGCTCAAAAATCACTATCCGAAGGCGCTTCGCCGCCCGGTTTAAGAAACAGGAGGATACACTATGGCAAAGACAGTCCTGATCGTAGAGGATGAACGCGCGATCGTGGAGATCCTGAAATTCAATCTCAAGCGCGAGGGCTATGAAACGCTTGAGGCGCTTGACGGCCAGACAGGCCTGCAGCTTGCGCAGACGGAGGACCCGGATCTGATCTTACTGGATGTCATGCTGCCGAAAATGAACGGCTTTGATATCTGCAAGACGCTCCGCGCGGAAAACCGCGCCACGCCCATCATCATGCTCACGGCCCGTGAGGAGGAAATGGACAAGGTCTTCGGACTCGAGACCGGCGCGGACGACTATATGACCAAGCCCTTCTCCATGAAGGAGCTGATGGCTCGCGTCAAGGCGAACATCCGCCGCCGCAGCATGGAATACGCTTCCGCGCAGGCCTCCGGCACGGCAAATACCGTTGAGGCAAATGGCCTGTGCCTGAACCCGGAGACATATCAGGTCACGAAAAACGGCACGCCGGTCGAGCTGACGCAGAAGGAATACGACCTTCTCTCCTATCTTATCCGCGAACGCGGAAAGGTCTTCTCCCGGGAAGATCTCATGCAGCGGGTATGGAATTATGACTATTACGGGGATATGCGCACGGTCGATGTGACGGTGCGGCGGCTTCGTGAAAAGATCGAAGACGATCCCGGCAAGCCCCAGTATATCCTGACCCGGCGCGGCGTCGGCTATTATTTCGCGGGATAACGCAGCTTCCCGCGCGAGAAAGGAGGGGCGGCCATGCGGTCCCTGCGCATGAAGATGGTCATGATCATGGTGATCCTGATCCTGGCCCTGATGCTGACGACAGGCGCATTTTTGATGAGCGGCGTCGGCAATTTCTATGTGTCCCAGTTCTATGAGCAGATGGAGGGCACGTTTACCCCGGAATTCATCGCCCAGCTGCAAAGGCTCTCGGCGGAGGACAACGCCCCCGCGCAGATGAAGGAACTTCTCATGGCGCAGGCCGGGCTTGGCATCGATATCACGGGCCGCAACGTCTACATTCTTGACCAGACCGGCTCCGTGCTCGACAGCTCGAACCAGCGCACCACGGTCGTGATGACGCAGAACATTCTGTCCGCCATGAACGGCGAGGTCGGGCAGAGCAGCTCGGTCACAAACGATTATATGGATCTGGCCGTCCCCGTCGAATCGGACGGCGCGCAGTATATCGCCTACATCCGCGACAACCGCGCCACGGTCGATGCGTTGACGAGCGAGCTGCTGATCATCATCCTGCGCGCGCTGGCGCTGGGTCTGGTGATCTGCGTGATCTTGTCGTTCCTGCTGTCGCAGATCCTCATCACGCCCATCCGCGCGCTGACCGTCGGCACAAAGCGCGTCGCGGCGGGAGATTTCGCGAACCGCGTCACGGTCGACAGCCGCGACGAGATCGGCGATCTGACCCGGAACTTCAACCACATGGCAAAGGTCCTGCAGGACACGATCTCCGAGGCGGAGAACGAGCGCAACAAGCTCTCGACGCTGTTTCTGCACATGACGGACGGCGTCGTCGCGTTCAACGCGGCGGGCAGCGTCATCCACTATAACCCCGCCGCCACGCAGATGCTCGCGCAGAACCTGTCAAGCCAGACGACCTTCGACGAAATTTTCTCGAAGGAAGCCGAGCTTGACACGCTCCTGACCCTGCGCAGGCCGCAGTATATCGAGGCGCAGAAGACCGTCGGCGAACGGGAGCTGGAGCTGTTCATGGCCCCGTTCTCGTCCGACCACGCGCAGGGCGGTGTGCTCGTCGTCATCCACGACGTCACCGAGCAGCGCAGGAGCGAGCAGCTCAAGCGCGAATTCGTCGCCAACGTCTCGCACGAGCTGCGAACGCCGCTGACCAATATCAAATCCTACGCCGAAACGATCGTCGACACCGGCGACGAGCTGCCGCCGGAGCTGCGCTCGAATTTCATGAACGTCATCATCAGCGAGGCCGACCGCATGACCCGCATCGTGCAGGATCTGCTCACGCTCAGCAAGATCGACTACGGCAAGATGGAGATGAATATCTCCCGGTTCCCGTTCTTAAAAGCCGTGCAGAATGTGTATGACGCGGCAAAGCTCAACGCCGAGCAGAACCACCACCACACTATGACGCTCACCTGCGAGGGGGACATTCCCGACGTCAACGGCGACCGGGAGCGCATCGAGCAGGTCATTACCAACATCGTCTCCAACGCTGTCAAGTATACGCCCGACGGCGGCAAAATCGACATGACCGTCGGCACGAGCGGCAAAAACGTCTTTGTCCGCGTGACCGACAACGGCATCGGCATCCCCGAAAAGGATCTGCCGCGCCTGTTTGACCGGTTCTACCGTGTGGACAAGGCGCGTTCGCGCGAATCCGGCGGCACGGGCCTTGGCCTTTCCATCGCGCAGGAGATTTTGAACCAGCACAAGGGCAGCATTGAAATTTCGTCCGAATACGGCAAGGGTACCTCGGTCCTCATCACCATGCCCGCCGCGGAGGCGCAGGCATGAAGCAGAAACGAAGACATGGCCATGGCCGGAGGCTGCTGGAGATCGGAAAGGACATTCTGATCGTGTTTCTCGTGCTGGTCAACGTGACGCTTGCGATCATGTGCCTGCCGACAAAGACGCTCACGCAGACCAAATGGCTGGCAAGCGCGCTGCGCCCGTTTGCGGGGCTGTTCGGCCTCAATGAAGCGGAGCTGACCTATACCGCGCCCGCCACCGGCAGCGCGTTCATCGGCGCGGCGCAGCCCATCGCCGTCACGCTGAGCACCGAGGCGGGCAGGCAGAGCGCACAGTATGACTTTGCCGCCCTCGATACGCTCTACGGGCAGTACGGAGGGCTGCTTGCGCAGGCGCTCGAAAGCGCCGAGACGCCGCAGGCGTGCGCCGAATCGGCGTTTTATGCCGCTTTGCGGAAGCCCGGCGCGGCCTTCTGCTTCCCGGGACAAATTTCCCCCGCCGTGCTCGGCGCGTGGCTGAACGTGCGCGCGCCGGAGGGCGCGGACGCGCAGTGGTATGTGCTGGCGCTGGACGGAGAGACGGTTCAGCTGTATCTGCTGGGCGACGGCTGCTATCGCGCGCAGACGGCGCTTTCCGCCGAGACGCTTGCGGCCGAGCTTTCCGCCGCCGTCCCGGACGGCAGCTTCTTCGCGTTTGAATCGGACGACGCGCCCTACAGCGCGCTCGATCCGCTCTCGCTCATCAGCGCGTCAAGCGCCGCCGTCTGCACCGGCCTCGGCACGAACCCGTGCGACGCGCGATTTATTTCCGCCCTCGCAACCCAGATCGGCATCAACCCTTACGGCGACGCACGCTTCGTCGGAAACGACGGCACGACGTCCTTTACCGAAACCGGCCTGCGCCTGCGCGTGAGCGCGCAGGGCAGAATTGAACTGCAGATCCTCCAGCCGGACGACCGCTTCCAGAGCGCGTCGGCAGGCGCGCTTGACCGCATCGAGGCTGCGCGCAGCCTCCTCAGCCGCCTGACCGGTGACAGCTACGGCGAGGCGCGGGTCTATCTGCAAAGCTATCGGGCCGACGGCCAGAGCGCCGTGTGCACCTTCGGCTATTATCTGTCCGGCATCGAGATCGCACCGCGCGGCGCGATCGAGCTCCGCTTCGACGGCACGCAGATCACGAACGCCTCCGTCCTGTACCGCAGCTACACGGCCTCGTCAACGCCCGCAGCGCTCCTGCCCGCCGCGCAGGCAGCCGCCTGCCTGCCGAAGGGCGGCACGCTCCGCCTTCTGTACGCCGAAGGCACCGGCGGTGAACTCACCGCCGGGTGGGAGACGGAGTAAGCTTGATATGTACCTGCCCACGATGCACTGGCGCGGGAGCGCCTGAGAGGTCGCAGCAGGTAATTGCGAAAAGCGATAGTCCGATGCAAATCCGCAGGCTTTTCGCTGTTAATCGTAGGGGTCGATGCCCACATCGACCCGGCAGAACGCACCGTTTCTGCGGGAATCTTAGGGTGTATCTGAAAACTCCCAACGCACCCGGACAGCGGGCCTTTTTGCGGTGCGCCGCGTCATTTTTCCTTGAAATACGTCAGTATTCCTGCGAAAAAATGTCTTGCGCAACGCAAAAATCCCTCGCTGCCGGTCACATCATGAGTTTTCAGATACACCCTAGGCGAATTCGCAATTTCCCAGCGGGCCGATGTGGGCATCGGCCCCTACAAACAAGTGGGTAAATCCATACAGATTCGCCGAAGACCTCTTTAGAACAGCTGCTTTCCGCCGTATCCATCGCACCACTGACCCAAATTTTCCATCAGGAGGAGCCGCCATGAGCGCTTCGCGCATGAAAAATCTGATCCTTCTCATTCTGACGCTCTGTGCGCTGGGGCTTCTGTGCATCGTCGTTCCGAACCGACTTGCGCAGACGCATGAGCAGCGGCAGATGCTGCAGGAGCTGAAGACACTTTACGAGAGCTACGGCCTTTCCGTTTTGCTCGACGAGCTTCCGCGCAGTCCCGTGCTCTACAGTGTCGAGCTTTCTGAGGACGGCGCGCAGACCGCCGCGCAGGCGCTGCTCGGCGCGAAGGCCGCGCCCGCAGGCGAATCCGGCTTTGAGAGCACCTACGAATCCGAGCTTGGGACGCTCCATATCACGCGCACGGGCGGCTTCTCCGCCGTGATGACCGGCGGCAGCCGGGTGCGGAGTTCTGAAAAGGCCGCAGAAAAGCTGCTGCGCGCCATGGATTTTCAATATCAGACCCTCACGCGGGAGCAGACGGAGACGGGTGCCGTGCAGATCCGCACCTCGCAGACGTTGCTCGGCGTGCCGGTGCTCGGCAGCCAGCTGGCGCTGAGCTACACGGACGATTGCCTCACGGCGGTCGAGGGCACGTTTTATACCGGCGGAAGCTCCATTACGCGCGTGTCGGAGCAGGAGGCCATCTCCGCCGCTGACGCGCTGGCGCAGCTGCTGGCCCGGCGTGACGCGCTCGGCTGGGTCGGAAGCGCGGTGACGGGTCTTACGCAGGCGTATCTGCCGTCCGATCAGGCCGGTACGGGCATCCGCTTCGTGCCGGTCTGGCTGGTCGAAACGGACGCGGGAAGCTTTTTTATCAACGGCATTACGCGCGAAATCACGGCGGAAACATAGCGTCCACCGTCTGCGCCTGTCGAATTATGAAGAAAATCTGAAGATTTCCTGCTGCTGCATTGTCATTTTCCTTTACATTCCTGCCGTGGTGTGCTATTCTAATAGCGGCCGAATTTGGCTTTGTTAACATAACGCATTTCCGCAAACACTCTTAGTGTCAACTGACGCTACCAAAGAGGGATTACATTTTGATCAAATACATCGTTCAAGGCGGCACAAAGCTTTCCGGCTCCGTGACCATTTCCGGGGCCAAGAACGCGGCGGTCGCGATCCTGCCGGCCACGCTGCTCGTCAGCGGCCCCTGCCGGATCGAAAACGTACCGGATATTTCAGACGTTCGTCTGCTGCTGGAGATCCTGCGCGATATGGGCGCGGAGATCCGGCGCTACGGCCGCAACACGCTCGAGATCGACTGCACCCGCGCCCGCAACGCGACCGCGCCCATCGAGCTTGTCCGCCGTATCCGCGCGTCGTATTATCTCATCGGCGCAGAGCTTGGCCGCTTTGGTCATGCCCATGTTGCCATGCCGGGCGGCTGCAACTTCGGCGTCCGCCCCATCGACCAGCACATCAAGGGCTTCGAGGCCATGGGCGCCATGGTCGAGCAGGCCGGCGGCTATGTCTGCGCCGACGCCCCGAAGGGCGGGCTGCGCGGCGGCCACGTCTATCTTGATATCGTCTCCGTCGGCGCGACGATGAACATCCTGCTTGCGGCAGTTTTGTGCAGCGGCATGACGATCATCGAAAACTGCGCCAAGGAGCCGCACATCGTCGACCTCGCGAACTTCCTGAACGCCATGGGCGCGCAGATCTCCGGCGCGGGCACCGACGTCATCAAGGTGCGCGGCGTCAAGGCGCTGCACGGCGGCTGCTATTCCATCATCCCCGACCAGATCGAAGCCGGCACGTATATGGCCGCTGCCGCCGCAGTCGGCGGCGACGTGCTGATCGAGAATGTCATTCCGAAGCATCTCGACTGCATCACTGCAAAGCTGCGCGAGATCGGCGCGGACATCACGGAGTATGACGATGCCATCCGCGTCGAATCCGCCTACCGCCTGCACCGCGCGAACGTCAAGACCATGCCGTACCCCGGCTTCCCGACCGATATGCAGCCGCAGATCACCGTCTGTCTGGCCACCGCCGTCGGCACCAGCCTCGTGACCGAGGGCATCTATGACAACCGCTTCCGCTACACGGCCGAGCTTGGCCGCATGGGCGCAAATATCCAGGTCGAGGGCAAGACCGCTATCATCGACGGCGTGCAGACGCTGCGCGGCTGCGAGGTCCGCGCCTGCGACCTGCGCGCGGGCGCTGCGATGGTCATCGCTGCCATGTGCGCCGAGGGCATGACGCTCATCGAGGATGCGCACTTCATCGAGCGCGGCTACGAGGACATCGTCGGCAAGCTCACCGCGCTCGGCGCGCATATCCGCCGCATCGAAACCTACGAAACCCCCAGCGTCTCAGAGGACGCCGGCTGAACAAAATTTCCCCGGCAGGACAATTTTGAAGTGATCCCAAAAAGCTAGTGTTCAAGCAGCCGAACGGGCTTGCTGTCTGTGAATCACAGGCGGCAAGCCCGTTCGCTTTGCCTTGATTCAGCGGTTGTTGCAGGTTTGTAAGGTTTTGTCACTTAAACCGTTGGCTTTCCTGTTGGATAAGACCCGCTCAAAGGTAGCCGTGTTTTGGAGCATCTGCACCAGAATGCCCTTACTTTCTCTGACCTTCAGCAGATCCGAAAGGCTGTAAATTTTCTGATGCCCATGTGTCAGGCGAACCGGCAGACACAGCGGGAGCTGATGGGTGTCAATGCAAGGACAACGGCGCTTCTGAATACCTCGTATAATTGCAGATAACGCAAAAGGCACGACGCAATGTCGTGCCTTTTCTGCATCATTCATATTGCCGGTTCAGTGCAGGAGTTTCGGCTTTCCTGCGCTCATTTTTGCACTTGTTTTCGCAGCAAGGACTTTACTTGCCCATGCGAAGAAGTATGGTACAGAGTTGAACAGATAACTGGTGTGCATCAGTTCGTCCAGCAGCTCTTCCATCGTAAACGGCCGGTATCCATAGGGGCTCATCTCGCCAATATAATCGTCCAGCTGGTCACGCGCCGCCGCCCGCAGGAACTTCTTCGTATCCTTGTTCGCTTTCGCAAGGCGCTTGATGTAGTCCTCTGCCTTATCGAACTGATTCAGCTTGTAATACAAAACTGCCAGCGGCAGGAGCATCTGCGTTTCCTCATAGGAATCGAACTGCTTATGGAGCGCCAGCGCGTGCATCTCGTCTTCCATATAGGCATACAAATGCATCAGCTGATAGCGGACGCCGAGATTATCGTTCTCGCACAATTCCAACAGGCGCTGCCCTTCGTCGATCGCCCGGCGCATCATGCCGCAGGAAATTAAAACGTCAAAGTATGTATAGCGCACGCGCATATATGGTCTGGTTTCAAACGCTGTCCAAAACTCACCGGCGTACTCCTTGAACGCGCCGGACTTTTCCATCTGCTTGTCCGCTGCGTCGAGCAGCTCCTGCAGGGCAAGCCGCCGCTCGTCCGGCTGCTCCGCTGTACGCAGGATCAATTGGAGTCTTGCATCCAGATTGTCCGGCTCCAGCTCCAGCGCCTTGTGCAGATATTCCACTCTTTTTTTCTTCGACGTGACCTGTTCGGCGAGATCCAGATAATCGTCCGCCGTTTCAGGCGCAGATTCTTTCTGCTCTTTGCATTTTAGATTGTATTCTGCAAAGAACCGCTCCGCCAGGGCATCCACGTCGGCTTCGTTCTCCGTGTCCTCTGCGTGAGCGTCCAGGAATTTCTGCAATTCTTTCAAAACCTTTTCTGAGTCTCTGCTCATTTTATCGCGCCTCCCGTATCTGTTGTATGCTGTTTGGTTTCTCTGCATGAATTATACCAGATTCATCAACATTCGTCGAGAGATATATGCCAAAACGACTATGATTCTTACCAGTCTGTACCGCACCATCCTTTTTTCCTGAATAGCTTTTTCAGAAAATGCCCAATTCTCTCGATTTGCGTAGAAATATGAAAATCAAAAAACTAGATTTACGCTGTCCTCTCTGAAAAAATTCAAGACGAAATATGCCGATCAGCTTCATATCCCTTATGTTTTGCACACCGGCGATTTCAAAGAGGAAGACAGCATCGTATTTCTTCCGTTGTATATGACCCCACTGCTATAATAAGTGATGTGCAAAAGTACGGCAAGCGCTCCGCAGCTGTCTTCGCCTGTGCCGCCCACGCGTCCTGCGCAGCCCGAATGGCCCGTTCCGTCCGAGTGGCCCGACGCAGCACCTACCCAGCCTATCCAATACGACGTGCCCGCGCAGTCCGAACAGCCTGCACAGCCTGAGTGGCCCGACGCGCCTACGCAGCCCATCCAGTACGATGTACCCGCGCAGCCCGAGCCTGCCGAACCTGTGACGCAGCCCGCTCCGCAGGGAAAGCCCGTTGTGTTCTCTCTGGAGCCTGAGCTGCCAGCCCAGCCGCAGCGGACTAACAGATACTGCCCGCACTGCGGCGCGCCCGTCAAGCTGTCCGACGCCGTATTCTGCACCGTATGCGGTAAGAGCCTGTCTTAATCCCCCCCGCCACAAGAAACAGGGCTGTCTCAAATGATCGAAGCATCATTGAGACAGCCCTGTTTTTTGATTTATGGACTTATGCGAACGTACCGTTCAGGGATTGGGTCAGGCCGGACAGTACGCCGGTGATCGTCAGCAGGACACCCAGAATGATTGCCAGCACGTAGACGCAGAAATAGCTGCGGGCATAATTGCGGCGGTTGATGTTCGCGCTGCCGATGGCGTGGACGATCAGGAAGATCCAGCCCAGGAGCGGCAGGGCGTAGAGAATGCCGAGACCAAAATAGCTCCACGGCGACAAGGGGCGGTACGCCTCCGGCAGGTGCTGCAGTTCAAATTCGTTCATGTGTCTTCCTTCTTTCTTACAAATGCTCCTTGCAGGTCAGCTGCGCGACGTCCAGCCGGAACACGGCCGCGCGCTGCGCCTGCTCGTCTGTAAAGGTAAACAGACGGCTCTTTTCATAGTGCGCCATAATTGCCGACAGCGCCCGCTTCTTTTCCTCCGACTCCTGCACCTCGCAGATCACGCCCGTTCCGATCACGCTCTGATAGCGATAGGAATACGAGCAGCCGGTCTGTCCGGCTGTGAGCGCGTGCGCGCAGTCCAGCTCAAAGCCGACGCGCGGCGCAGTGCGGATGAGCTCTGCCTTGCGGCCCTCGTGCGCGCCGTGGAAATAAAACCGGTCAGGTGAGCCGGGGACAAAGGCGAAATTCAGCGGCACGATATACGCGCCCTCCGGGCAGGAAAAACCGACGCGGCAGCAAGTGCAGGACTCGATCACCTGCAAAATCCGTTCGCGGTCCGTGACCGCGCGGTCAGCCCGTCTCATGCCAGCCGGACGCCGCCCGCCTGCCGGATCGAGAGCACGTGGCAGCGGCCCTCGCCGAGCACGGCCTCCATATTGGCGCGGAAGGACGCAAGCGCTTCATTCGGCACGAACGCCAGCAGCGTCCCGGCAAAGCCGCCGCCGTGAATGCGGCAGGCGCCGCGCCCGGCAAGCTGCTTTTCACAGGCAGCCAGCGCAAGGGCCATCTGCTGGTGCTCCCGGCTCCCGGCAGGAACCACGTTCTGCAGCAGCATCCACGACGAGCGCCCTGAATCGCGCACGCCCGCAAGGAAGCCCTCAAAATCGTCCCGTTCCAGCGCCTGCACCTGCTGCTGCACCCGGCGGTTTTCGTCAAAGAAATGCATCGCGCGCAAAACGGCGCGGTCGCCCGCCGCCTCGCGGGTCGCCTTGAGCTTTGCGTAGAATTCCGCCTCGTCCACCTCGCGCAGCACGTCCTTGCCGAACACGCGGGCTACGCGGCGCATTTCCTCGGGGATGGCGGCGTATTCGTCCGTCAGATCTGCGTGATCTGCGCCGGAATCGAGCGTGCAGAGTGTGTAGCCGCAGTGCGCAAAATCGAACGCCGCCTGCCGGACGGCGGGGTGCGCCGGGTCGGCAAAATCGATGAAGACCAGCCCGCCGACGCTGGAGGCCATCTGATCCATGAGGCCGCAGGGCTTGCCGAAATAGACGTTCTCGGCATACTGGCCGATCTGCGCGATCTCGATGGCGGAGCATTTTTTATCGAAAAACAGCTCGTTGCAGATCGTGCCGATCAGAACCTCGAATGCGGCGGAGGACGACAGACCGGAGCCGGGCAGGACGGTCGAGCGGACAGCCGCGTCAAAGCCGTGCAGCTTACAGCCGCGCTGCGCAAACGCCGCAGCAACGCCGCGCACGAGCGCGGCGGTCGTATTTTTTTCTTCCGCGTGGACGGACAGATCATTCAGATCGATCTCGACCGGGGCATAGCCCTCGGACGCAACGCGGATGATGGAATCGGGCCGCAGCGTGACCTCCGCCGTCGTTTCCAGATCGACAGCCGCAGCCAGCACGCAGCCGTGCTGATGGTCGGTATGGTTGCCGCTGATCTCCGTGCGGCCCGGCGCGGAAAAGCGATAGCTTGTCTGCATATGCAAACGCCTCCGTTCCCCCCGCCTCCCGGCGGGGCGTCTTTTTCTGTATTATACCTGATTTCCAGCCTTCCGGCAAGAGCTATTCTGCCAAAACAGAAAGCAGCCGGCAGACAAGTCTCTGCCGGCTGCTTTGGTACACAAAGGATCGAATATGAATCGTATCAGAACGTTGCGACGTTCTGCTCGGCAGGCTCGGCGGGCTGCACGTTCACAGCCGTCAGGATGGGTCCGACGCCCTTGTAGAGCGTGTGGAACTTGACCTCGACCGTCGCCGTTACCCAGACCCAGCTTCTGGCCGCAAGGCCGGAAGCCGCCGCGAATCTGCACGGCAGGCCCATGAACGTGATATCCGCCTCGCAGCAGGTCATGACGAACCGGCCGGGAGCAAACATCCCCTCTTTTTCCCGGCGCAGGCGCGCGACCTGCCCCTTGAATTTCACGGTCTTGCCCGCGTACTTCTTTGGCTCCTCGGTGATATCGCGGTAGAACAGGGCATAATCCTCGTCCCTGATCTCGACCACGGGCGCGTTCAGGTCGAACGGCAGCGGGTCTTCGATATCGTCATAGTGCGTCGAGCCGTCGGTGTATTCATAGAGAATGTCGATCTTCCGGTTCACGGCGCGGGCGATCTTGTGGTACGGCATGACGTCCGTGCCGGGGGCCATGCGGTTGAGAACCAGCATCTCCGCGCCTGCCAGCTTGTCCACGACGAGCTGGCGCATATTGGCGTTGTAGCTGAGGAAGGTCGTCGCGTCGGCAAACATGACCTCCTGCGCGATCTTCCAGTGGTCGGGGGTCTTGAGGTAGAAATCCGCAGCAAGATGCATCCCGTTGAGCTCCACGACCACACGCTCGGCCCGGTATTTTTTCTGCAGATCGGTCAGCATTTCCGGGCTGAGGTCTTCATAGTCCAGAACCTGCTCGTAGACCTCCTTGTGCGGGTAGGCCGAGACGTCGTATTCCTCCTCGCCCTCCTCGAAAACCAGCAGAAGCGTCCGCTCGCCGGTGTTGAAGCGCTCATCCTCGAGCGTTTCCTGAATGAACTTCGTCTTGCCGGACTCCAGAAAGCCGGTAAAGACGTACATGGGGATATCAGGCATAGCCATAGAGAAAACTCCTTACTGCTTTTCCACGCCGAAGAGCTTCGCAACGGCCTCTTCGTTCAGCTTCGAGCCGATCACGCAGATGCGGCCCGTGACCATCGCACCGCCGTCGCGGATATCCGGCTCACCGGGGACATAGTCGAAGTGGATCCACTTTTCGCCCTCCGCGTTTGCTACATAGCCCTTCGCACGCAGGACGATGCCATAGGCATCCGCGTCCTCAAGCGCCTTCAGGATGCGCTCGATCTCGGCCTTTGTGAATTTCTTGTGCGTTTCCTCGCCCCAGCTGATGAAGACCTCGTCGGCGTCATGGCCGTGGTGGTGATGGTGATGATGGTGGTGCTCATGCTCGTCGTCATCGTCGTCATCGTGATGGTGGTGGCAGGCGCAGTCCGGGTCGTCGCACTCCTCATCCTCGTCGTCATCATGGTGATGATGGTGATGGTGCTCGTGCTCGTCGTCATCCTCGTCGTGGTGATGATGGTGGCAGGCGCAGTCCGGATCGTCGCACTCGTCGTCCTCGTCATGGTCATGATGATGGTGGTGCGCCTCTTCTTCGAGCTTTGCAAGCTCGATGGCGATGGTGCTGCGCTGCTCCATCGCCTCCATCAGCTGCTCGCCGGTCAGCTCCGGCCACGGGGTCGTAACGATCACGGCGTCCTTGTTGTGTTCGCGGATCATGTTGACGCACTGGTCGAGCTTTTCCTCCGTCATGCCGTCGGTGCGGCTGAGGATGATGGTGTTGGCCGTCTCGATCTGGTTATTGTAGAATTCGCCGAAGTTCTTCATATACATCTTGCACTTCGTCGCGTCCGCCACGGTCACGAAATTGCCGAGCTGCACGTCGTCGGACGTGACCTTGCGCACGGCGCCGATGACGTCGGACAGCTTGCCGACGCCGGACGGCTCGATCAAGATGCGGTCGGGCGCATACTCCGCAATGACCTTCTTGAGCGCGCGGCCGAAATCGCCCACCAGCGAGCAGCAGATGCAGCCGGAGTTCATCTCCGTGATCTGGATGCCCGCCTCCTGCAGAAAGCCGCCGTCAATGCCAATCTCGCCGAATTCGTTCTCAATGAGGACGAGCTTCTGGCCGTGATAGGCTTCCTTGATCATCTTTTTGATGAGCGTCGTCTTGCCAGCGCCGAGAAAGCCAGAATAAATATCAATTTTTGTCATACAGGAACACCTTCCAGTTGCATTATTTTATTGAATTAGTATAGCACTTTCCCATGGGAACATCAAGGTTTCTTCCTAAAATATTCATCGGTTTCTGCAAAAGGAATTGACAAACCTGCCTGGATATGATAAGATGATTCACGGCTTTGGAGGCCGGCATTCGGAGAGATGTCCGAGCGGTTTAAGGAGCTGGTCTTGAAAACCAGTGACACAGCAATGTGCCGTGGGTTCGAATCCCACTCTCTCCGCCATTTTCTTTCCTTCATATCGGCTCAACCGACCTGCGGAAGTACCCAAGTGGCCGAAGGGGCTCCCCTGCTAAGGGAGTAGGCGTCTAAAAAGCGCGCGAGAGTTCAAATCTCTCCTTCCGCGCCAGAAAAACCTTGAAAACATCTGTTTTCAAGGTTTTTCTTTTATCAATTTTCCGCTGCTTCAAGCGGTTCGGGCGTCCAGAATTCCGTGTGGCGGCTGCTTTGGCCGGTATCTTATCATGCTCTGTTGCATGGAGCTCTACGATATTCTCTTTTTCGACTGGTTCCTGCTCTGCCATTCAAACTTCTTCCCGCATTTTTATCCCGAGCTGAAGGGCATCGTAGGGCCGCATATGTTCGGCTACAATAAAAGGACGCACATCCTGCACTTCCTGCTCTATATCCCCCTCTGCGCCGTGATCGCAGGGATCTGCATGATTTTTAAAACGCCCCTGCGCCGCCCTGTCATACCGGCGATTCGCCGGTATGTTTTTCGCAACTTTTCTGCACCTTCCGCTTGACAAGCAGGAATATCTGTGGTAATATATCCGAGCAGTTGAAAGACTGCAAACGCGCGAGTGGTGGAATTGGCAGACTCGCTAGATTCAGGTTCTAGTGTCCACTCCGGACGTGCGGGTTCAAGTCCCGCCTCGCGCACCATGATTGCCGAACACTATAGATGAAATGGCAAAAAAGCCAGTCATCTCAATGGGTTCGGCAATTTTTTATTCTCAAAATTCTTAGGTAACTCCATAGATGAAATCGCAGCTTGCAGAGGTTCAAACAGGATTTGAACCTCTGTTTTTCCATATTCAAGCGGATTTTCAGTGGCAGCGCCCTTTTTCAGAGGGCAGAGACGACAGATTTTCGGAAAAAACAAAGAAAAATCTTTCACAAAGTTATGGGCGCTGGATTGTTGGTTTTCACGAACCAATGACCAGCGCCTTTTTTGCGCTCAAAAAGGGCTGATACAGATTGGAGGTTAGAAATGAGCGAAGAAAATGCACCGCAGAAAGAAAGATATCTGCGAGAGGTAGAACAGAAGCTCCTGCACAGGGAGCTGGACGCAAGGCTGCTGGAAGATGGTCTGATCCACGTCAGATGGAATGAGAAGCCGCTCTGCTCAGTTGACAGAGACGGCATCGTCCGTTTCCGACCAGCGGATATCACGGGACCGGAAGTAGATAAGCAGCTTCGGACGGTGGTACAGACTGCCGATCATGTTAAAGAGTATATGCGGATTTTTGAACGCGCACCCGCGCTGAAGGCTGTCGGTCTGGATGATACCTACAAGGTGCTTGCGGATTTTGGTGATGCGGTGCTGGCAGGGCGTTCCTGCAAAACGGGCGCTAAATTCGTGACGTGGGAGTGGGACTTCGACCGACAGGGTGTACATGCCGGGCATTACTTCATGGAAAACTACGAAGCGGCAAAACAGGACTTCGCCGTCCGCGCCGGTCTGATAGAAAGCCAGCGCCTTTTTTCGGACGAGCAGCTTGCCGTGATCCGGAACGCCTGTGAGTTTGCGCTGGAGGATGATGCAACGCTCTCGTATGCCGAAGAAAAGCAGCTCCAAAGTGTGCAGGAGCAGATCGAGGTGCTTCTGCCGCAGCAGGAACAGGGGTTCACAATGGAACAGACAATGTAATATTTGCAGGAAGCCGGGATTTCTTTTCAGAAGTCCCGGCTTTTTTGCGTTCAGGGAGGGATTTTATGAAACACAAGCAAGAAGAATATTGGCGGCCGCACCCAGATCCGCCGCCGACTATCCAGTGCAGCTGGTACCCATACGAGGGACAGTGCCCGTATATGCGGTTGGCACTCATCTGCTGGCGCGGAAACGGTGAGTGCACATTTACGGATATGCAGAAAATCGAGAAGCGAGGTGAAAAACGTGTTTGAAGCAACGCTGAAAAACAGGATCAGCGCACATTTCGCGCCGGTCACGATCACATTCCCAATTCCCGAAGATCAATATGAACAGGCAATTCTGGCGCTGGAAAAAAGCCAGATCGGCGATGCCAGAGTGCAGGACTGCCTAGTGGTTGACGTTTGCGCACCAAACTGCCCCGCCCTGAACAGAATGACCGGCACAATGGCAAACGTGGACGAACTGGACTGGCTCGGAAAGCAGTTGGAGAGCTTCGACCGATATGAACTGCTGCAATTTAATGCAGCGGTGGAGCGATTCGGATTATCCGCAGCGGATGAGCTGATCGATCTTTCCTTCTGCGCCAGAGAGGTGACGGTCGTTTCAGATTTTAATGATTTGGAGCTGGTTGGCAAACGGCACTATCTGACCGTCCACGGCGCCTGTGATTCGGAAGAACTGGAGAATCTGGATGGAAAGGAGACGGCTTTGGCGCTGATCTCCGGGCAACCCGGCTATGTAACGAGATACGGTGTTGTGTATGACAACGGCATCAAGCTGAAACAGGCTTATGACGGCAAGCATCTGCCGCAGAGTTGGTGGGCTGAAAACTGCCTAATGGAGTTGGAAATTGGTGCGCGGGGTGAAGCGGATAAAAAGAAGTTTGAGTGGGTTCAACTCCCGACAAGTCAAATCAAGCTGGAACGCGCGATGCTTCGTGCCGGTATTCCATCCTGCGGAGAAATGCAAATTCTGTTTTCAGGCAGCCGGTTTCCTGATGAAGTTGACTGCGCATTGGATTTTGAACAGGAATCCTTGTTTGAGCTGGACCGATTGTGTCAGACGTGCGCAAATTTTCAGGATGCAGATTTTGAGAAACTCAGTGCTGTCTGCCAGATGGCGAAACCGGCGTGCGCAGCAAATATCCGCCAGCTGGCAGAAAACCTCGATCAATTTGATTTCGCACCAAATGTCCACACGCCGGAGGAACTTGGAAAATATATGATACAACAATCCGGTCATTACGAATATGACGAGAACCTTGAAGATTTCTACAACTATGGTGATTACGGCGTAAAACGGATGCTTCAGGAAGACGGCGTATTTGTAGATCGCGGATATGTTTCCTATCATGGCACGCTGACGCTGGACGAGCTGAAGCGGGATGACTTGGTAGAGAGTTACCAACAGGAGCAGGAGGCAAACATGGAGGGCATGGCATGGTGACGCTGTTTTTAAGGCAGGGTGAAGCCGGGAAGCAGGTGCTGCTCTCCTTCCCCGCAGCAACTCCGGTAGAAAAAGAAGATGTGGCTTCCACGTTGGTATCCTTGAAATCCATGTCCAAAACAGTCACAATCCATGGCGCGGCAAGCGAGGTCATGAATTTGGGGCTATATTTGAGCGGCATAGATCTTGCCGCAGAGGGCGAGCTTGAACGCATTAATCAGCTCGCTGATCGGCTGGAGCATATGTCGGAGGTCGACTGCGACAAATTCGCGGGGATGCTGGACGCAAACAGCATTTCCGGCACAAAGGATATTTTGCGGCTGACAGAGCAGCTGGACGATTACGTCATCCTGCCGGGATGCAGCGGCGCACATTCCATCGGAAAGTATCTGATAGACTGCGGCGTCGCGCCGACGTTAAAACAGCTATGCAAAAATATTGACTATGAAACGGTCGGGAAGATATTTCTGGATGCGCATACCGGCGCAGCGTGCAGCCGCGGATTCGTTGTGCGCAAGGAGGGCTTGCCGCAGGCAGTTCTGGATGATCTGCATATTCCAAAACAGACATATGAAATGACACTATAATGTAGGAGGGATTTTATGAAAAAAGCAATCGTAATTACACTTGGCGTGATCATTGGCGTGATCGGTGTTCTTGCCATCTGCGCACATCTGGCGGACGCCGCGAGGCTGGCACTGTATGTGCCGGAGAACGACGATGACGAAGATATCTACTGATCCGCCCGCATTCCGTGTTCGGCCAGCGCAGCCGGAGGAAGCGGGCGCTTTCTTTGCGCAGACACCGGAGCAGAACGCGCAGATGGGCGCAATTGGTTGCGTCCGTATGGATTTCGGGAAACGCGGCACGGAGTTCTGGCACACCTGGCATCCGCGCGGACGTGAGGAATTGAACTCGCCGGAGTTCAAAGTGGACCTCCAGCTTGTCGTGGACACGCTGCGGGAAACGGTTCTGAAAGACTTTTCCTCTATGCGGCGCTTTTGCTACGAAAATGGCGGCAAAATACCGGGTGGCTGGTCGCAGAATTATGGCTATGTCGTAGAGACAGAGCATTACGAATACTGCCTGCGCTGCAATCCCGTGCAGGGAGATTATCAGGCATATCTAAGCTGCTACGATTTGAACGAGCAGAAGATCAACCATGCCTATCAGCCACTGGTCGGCCGGGTGCATTTCATCAATGGCGATGCACAGCAGTTTACAGATGCCAAAGAATATCTGGACTGCATCCGCGAGGAACTGCCGCATGAGGCGACAACTGGTTTCCGA
>OHQF01000078.1_pt1 | contig 72174 bp, 73 predicted proteins | sample 1578001 | NCBI WGS metagenome assembly OHQF01 (sample SAMEA3879538, study PRJEB24766) | human gut metagenome | biome: human-associated habitat; feature: feces | place: USA | collected 1985/1987 | reverse complement strand
ATAACCTCCTGTGCGTCCATGTATGTGTCATTTACACTTAAAATTATGCACTCCAGCGGGCTGTGCCGTACTCGGCATCGCGGCGAAATTTCTTTGCTTTTTTCGCCTTGCAGTAGATCAGCAGCCGGAAACCGGCTGCGCCCACAATGCCGACAAGCCAATCCAGCGGGGCAAGGCCGGGGGCAAGGCTGGCAAAGGCCGCGCCGATGGTCTGGCCCAGCCCCAGCAGCTTTTCTCCGAAGCCCGCACCAGCGGCCAGACGGTACGCCGTGCCGATTTTCAGGCAAAACCAGCCGATGAACAGGTACGGGATATTCGGAAGAACATACTTCCTGATTTTATCTGTCGCCATGCACCGCCTCCTTTGTCAGTTCCCGCTGGGGCTGCTTTTTCACCTGTTCCTCTGCCTGCCGGAGCTGCTCCCGGATCGGTGTCTGCCGGGACTTGGCCCGTTTCAGCTCCAAACGGGAATACTCGGCAAAGCAGCCTGTGATGGCGTCGGCCTGCCGTGCCTTGAACAAAAGCAGATATTTTTCATCCCCTACACGGCGGATGGCGTAGTCCACGCCCCATTTCCGGGCCACCTTGTCAAACAGCTTGGGCGTGTCCACCTCAATAGCGTTGATGTCCCCACCGTGGCCCATGAGCTTTCGCACACTCTGCTTGCCGTGGGGTGTCTGTGCCTTGCGGTGCTCCTTGGCGATCTTCCGTCCCACGGCGGCCACCACATAGGCCAGCGCACGGGCGGTCAGCTTGGACGCCTTGACGCTGACGGCGATGGTCTGCCGGGACACTTCATCTCCGACGATAGCTTACACCTCCTTTGCCCTCTGGTCACCGTGACCAGAAGCGGCCTATCTGTCCTCGCGGCTGGTGGGGAGCCGCAGCTTTTCCTCGTTCAGCGCCGAACGGTCTATGACCTCCTGATACGCCGCCATCTGCTCCCGGATATTCAGCTTGGGATAGGCAAAGATGCGGTGCTCCGGGGGAATATTCTCCATTCCGTGATACCGCTCCACAAAGCTGCCGCCGTTATTGAACACATAGCCGCCGGGGGCAAAATGGCCGCCCTCGTTGATCCGCACGTCCCGCCCGTAGGCTTCAAAGTCGAAGTAGGGCAGCACATTATCCGGCACATCCAGCATTTCCATTTCCTCAATGTAGGCTCGGCCCAGCGCCTCCTCGCTGTCAATGCCGGGGTAAAAGTCATAGCAATCCAGATTTTGCGCGAGGTTGATCAGGTCATGGACGCTGCCTGTGTATTCGCCGCTGTCAATGACGGCCTCAAACTTTTCAATGTCGCTCTGGTCGAGGTCAGACAGCACATGGGCCAGATGGTTCAGCTCGTCAATACTTTCATACTCGCCCAAATGGTCATACAGGCCCAGCACATCACCGTCGAATGAGGTAATGAAGATTTCCTCATACCGTACCCCATCCACGCCGATGCGCTTCAAAAGGGCCTGCACCTCCTCCGTGGTGGCCGGGAATTTCAGCGTTTCGCCCACAAGCCGCCCCTCGTTGTATTTGCCGAGGTTGGTAATGTAGGCTTCAAACAGGGATGATATTTTCAGCACCTCCTTGTCAGAACATCATATATGCCGCGCATAATGTACTCGGCGCAGGGCAGCGCGATAGCATTTCCCAGCGCCCGGTAACGATGGGCGGACAGGATTTCCTCACCATCCGCGCCGTACTTTGTCCAGCCCTCCGGCAGCCCCATGAGCCGTTCACATTCTCTTTCCGTGGGAAAGCGGACACAGCCCCCGGCAGGATCGTCCTCATACCAAAAGGCAAAGGGACTTACCGCGCTGGCTAACAGAGTGGGAAAAGGGTCAGTTGGCAATCCGAAGCTGTTTCGGAACGCCTCCGTTGTCCGCTCCTTTGCCGATGCCCGCATACGGTAGCATTGAAAGGGTCTGGTGATCGGTACACGCCGCCCTGCTTCAATAAAAGAGCCTCGATCTCCGCAGGCGGCGGACAGCCAGCAATCTCCGCCAGACGCAGAAATTGACTGCACTGCGCGGGGCTTAAAAAGTATTTCGTGGGAACATTGTCCTCCAAAGTCTGCCACAACAAAGACGCGCTGCCGTCGTGCCAATCGGGGGCTTGCCCAATGCTGGGCATCCATGAGCCGCCATGCGAGATCGGGCGTATGCCCTCGCACCATTCCGGCTCCTGCCCATCTTCCAGAAGCAGGCATTGAAATGTCGGCGGCTGTGAACGCTGAGAGCACGGCTCTAAAGTCCATCCGGTCATTTGAAAAAAACGCTCCCATGACGTTCTCCCAAACAGCGATTGCTGGAAATATACCATTTGTCGCCTCCCTCATTTCACGGATAATACGGATCGCATGAAAGAACAGACTGGATTTTTCCCCGGCAAGACCGGCCCTGTTGCCGATCTGTGAGAGGTTCTGGCAGGGTGAGCCAAAGGTGATGATGTGGACAGACGGAATGTCGCCGCCGTTCAGCTTTGTCACATCCCCTAAATGCGCCATACCGGGAAAATGGCGTTTCGTGATGGAAATAGGCGCTTTTTCTATCTCGCTGGCCCATGCGGGCACGATACCGCAGCGCACTGCCGCCAGCGGGAACACGCCGATCCCGTCAAACAGGCTCCCCAGCCGGATCTCGTTCATATCAGCGGCGGCCCTGACGCTTTACGGTCAGGATGCCGTCCAGCGTGGTTGCCGTGATCCCCAGCCGCTGGGCCACGGCCACATCGTTTTTCATGCTTTCCGTGGAGATACTGCCGCACACCACCAGCACATGAGAGCGGCGAAGCAGGTCACGGCCCATGTCGATGCCGCTCTTATGCTCCTCGGGAACGGCGTCGTTCAGGAAAAGGGGCTGATAGAGCGTGGGGCAGATGGGCGAAAAGCCCGCCTCATAGACAGCGCGGCAATACTTGGCGGCCTGCTCCGTCGCCTCGCAGGGGTCGCTGCTCCACGCAGCGGTGATATACGCAAGGGGTCGTTTCATTTTGAAAACCTCCGTTTTTATATAATGTAGTGGGTCAACCTTTTTCCCCCGCCCTTTTCCAATCGTGGAAAAGGGGGCGGCTCTGGAGGATATGCCCCCGCCGCTTGCCGGAGAAAAAGCACAGCCGGGGCAGGCGGTCAAGGGCAAAGCCGCCGCACACGGCGGGGCGAAGCCCCCTTGACAGCCCACTCCCGTCTGTGCTCGATTACGGGCGGCGACGGGGGATTATAACCCAAAGAGCCTGTCCTATCGGGGCAGCAAAAAGCCTCTGGTCATGGTGGCCAGAGGTCGTTACTTTTCCATATCCATTTTCTTGTCGGGCTTGGCAAGCTCGGGCGGCTGCCGCTCTTTCCAGTCCTCCAGCAGCGTCATGATCTGGTCTTTCATCTGCCGGGGCGTGGCCTCCTTACCAAAAAACTTTTCCAGTTCAGCGCCAGTAATAATCACGTCACGATCCTCCTTTTTCTTTTCTTCACACAAAATACCGTCGATCACGTCCGGGGAGAGCTTGTTTTCCTTGTCCAGCTCACGGAGCCGCTTTGCCTGACCCTTGGAGGGCGAAGCCTGCTGGCCTTCAATGGACACGGCGATATACTTCTGGTGCTTGGGCCGCACACGGGAAATTTCCACAGCCGGGGTAAAAGACAGCTTTCCATCATCCATCGTCTGCTTCAGTTCCGGCACAAGATCATTGAGCCAGATATACCGCTGAACGGTTTTCACACTCATGCCGTTGCGCTGGCCCACGCTTTCAAGAGAGAGCTTTCCGGCCTCGGCGCTGTCGCCGCGCGCCCCCTGATGCTTGATGGCCTCATACTGCATTTTCAGGGACATAGCCTTTTCGCTGGGTAAAATCGTTTCACGCTGACGGAGGTTGTCATCCGTCATAGCGAGAATGGCCTCGTCATCCGTCATATTGCGGACGATACAGGGCATATTGCGATACCCGGCAAGCTGGCTGGCCATCTGGCGGCGGTGGCCCGCGATGATCTCATAACCGCCGCCCTCACGGGGGCGCACCAGCGCGGGCTGGTTGACGCCGCCGTTGCGGACACTCTCCACCAGAGATTTCATTTCCGCATCGTCACGGACACCGAAAGGATGATCCTTGAAAGGGTGCAGGTCGGAAAGGTCAAGATAGACGATTTCCTCTTTTTCGGCGCGGGTAGCGTCGCGGGGTGTAGGCGGCACTTCCGGGGCCGGAGGTGCTGCCTTTTCCTCGGGGGCTGCATGGGTTTTGCCAGCCTTGGGCGGCTTGGTCTGCTCCGGGACCGCTTTTTCCGTTTTGGATGGCTTGACCTTATTGGGCGTGGCTCTGCTCTCCTTGGGTGGACGGCCTCTGCCGGGTTTGGCGGCCTTATCCTTTTCGGTGGGCGGCTTCTGCTTGACCGCCTTTTTCTCTTCCTTGGCCGCCTCGTCACGGGCGGCGGCAAAATCAACCACCTTGCCAGAATGTGCCGGGGCGGGGTCATCCTCGCCGGGAGCGGGCGGCTGCGCCTGTTCCTTTCCAGCCTTGGGGACTTCGGGAGCGGCAGGCTCCTCCACCTCAGTGTGGGTAACAGCATCGGCGGGATCAGGCACGGCCTCGCCCATTTCAAAGAGCGCCGCCTGCCCCTCATGTTCCAGCATGACCGCCTCTGCGTCGGTCAGCACAGGCTCGGGAGCAGACTGCTCCGGCACGGCGGCATTTTCTACCGCAGGAGCGGGAGCCTCGGCGGGCGGGGCTGCCTCAGGAATGTTTTTCTTATCATCTGCCATTTGCAAACCTCCTTTTCATGGCATGAAAAAAGCCAGTCCGCAGACTGGCCGGGTGGAAGTGACCTCCCTTCATGGTTTTATATATGAAAACGCCGCCCATTGTCCTGTTGGGCGGCGTTGTTCTCGATTTTCGAGCCGATTTTCGAGCAGATTCAATAAATTCTTGCAAATTGCTTGAATGGGCTTTAAAATATTTATTATACTTTGCCTTGCTTCCGCAGAAAGGTGATTGAACTATGAGTTATGCAGTATCACAACTGGATAGAGATAGCTTTCAGTGGTTTGCTAATGATAAGTCTCGAAATTCATTGGTGGGAATAAAAGTCGATAACGGTAGTATACGGGGCATTTATCCGTGCAAGATTGACTTTTCGTATCCTATTTCTTCGTTTGTTGGAGAAAATGGATCTGGGAAATCTACGCTTTTAGCGTTGTCGGCTTGCGCCTTTCATAACGATGACACATTTCATCAATTTGCAAGAAAAAAGAGCTATTTTACTTATGGTGATTTTTTTACTTTCTCGCCAACCGAAGCTGGACTTCAAGGAATAGAAATAACTTACACGGTTCGGCAACGTGATGGTGACATATCCAATCGCAGGAGAAAGAAGCCAAGTGGAAAATGGAACGATTTTAATACCAGAAAGTATAGAAATGTAGTATATTTAGGAATCAATCGAATTGTCCCTCCGTCTGAAAGTTCTGCTCACCGTTCTTACAGACGTGCTTTTGAAGCGGAAGAAATACCCAATGATGTCTTGAATCATATAAAAGATTTAGCAGGTCGCATCTTTGGGAAAAATTATTCTTCCTTACGCATTCTCTCGCACCATTCTTATCGGCTATTTTTAGTGGAACGTAACGACATCTCCTATTCCGGGTTCAATATGGGGGCAGGAGAAAATGCCGTAATATCTATCTTATTAGAACTATTGCTTGCAGGCGCTGGTACGCTACTTGTTATTGATGAGATTGAACTTGGACTACATGCAAAAGCGCAAAAAGAATTTATAACAGTTTTAAAAGAGATATGTCGTAGTAATAAGTGCCAAGTGATATGTTCAACCCATTCTGATATTATTTTGAGTGCCCTGCCGCCCGAGGCGAGGTTCTTTGTTCAGAATCAAGGCACACAGACAAACATTACTTGTGGCATTAGCGCTGAATATGCGTTTGGAAAGCTATCTGGCGAAAATACGCATGAGCTAGCGATATTTGTTGAAGACGAAGTCGGAAAATCTATTATTGCAAATACTCTTCCGTTACGCCTACGTGAACGAGTAGAAATTTATACAATCGGTTCGGATCAAGCTATCCTAAAGCAAATTGCAGCTCGCTACCGGGAAAATAAGCTGAACTTTATTGCATTTTTGGATGGTGATAAGCGAACTGAGTGTGAAGCACAAATTCATCAGATAAAAAAACACTTGGAAACACGGATAGATAACGAGGATAGTTTTCAGACTATTATCCAGAGTAGGCTGTGCTATGTACCGGGAGCAACATGGCCTGAAAAGAGTATTATTCAATTTCTTTTGGCTGCACCTGACTTGAATGACTTAGTTGCAAGGTGGGATATTCCGTCCGAGGATATTACGGCATTTCTTGAAACAGCCCTCACGGCAGGAAAACACAATGAATTTTTTAGTCTGGCCAAATCACTTTCGCTGGATGAAAACTCCGTCAGAAATGATTGCGTTAAATGCTTTAAAAGCAAATACCCGGACGAATGCAGATATATTTGTGAACCTGTTGAAACAATTATAAACTCGCTTTAACTCTTAATTATTATCGCACTGTATGACGGCATTATAGCTTTAATGCCATAATTAGAAAAAACACCAAGGTGGCCCGCGTATTGAAGCGCTCTTTTAACCCGGTTTAGGGGGGTATGTAACCGCACTAACCGGGAGAGCGCTTGACTGGCAGTCAAGAGGTCAGCGGTTCGATCCCGCTTATCTCCACCAAATGATTAAGACTGGAATTCGAATGATTTCCAGTCTTTTTCTTTGCTTTTGCGAATTATTATCATCGAAACAGGCATTCTGCCCAGTGTGCTGATTTTCTGCATTTTTTGAAAAACCCGCACCAAAACCCACACGGGGCAAAAACAGCGCAGGAAAAACATTGTTCTCCTGCGCTGTTTTTGCGTCTATTGTTATTACTCCTTCACCTTGAATCCACTTTCCGTCAGAGACTTTGCCAGCGCATCCCGCACAAGCCCGGTTCCGATTGCAAGTTCCTGCGCTTTCTGATGGAACGGGCGTGCCTGCTTTGTTTTGTAAATCGCCGACTTCTTCCATTGATAGCCCTTGCCGCTTTCCACGACCGGCGCGATCAGCCGTCCGCTGTCCCGGTCCCGGCTCCTGTCCTGCACCTCCAGCGTCATGGTTGACGGGTCATATTTTGCTTCCATCACGTTCCAGTCCTGCAAGCCGCCGGGTTCGCCGGTGTCATCCCGTCGGATATACGGATGATCTTCACTGCGCTTATAAACCTTCTCGCTGTAGACCTCGGACTCAACCGCTGATACAATCGCCGCGCGGACAGCATCGGCTACGTCGCCTTCCATTGCCCTTCCGATTGCATCGTCCAGGCGTCGGTTAAAATCCCGGACAAAATCTTCGATTGCCATAAAAAACTCCTTATAAAAGCAGAAGCCCGGCACAGTGCCGGACTCCTGCGGTTTCCGCCCGACTTTTCGGGGGTATTTGAATTTTTCGTTCAATACGAGTCCCGCTCTTTCAGAGTTCGTACCGTTCCCCGTCCTGCACCGTACAGAGCGTTGCGCGGTTCAGAAACGTCTGGCTCAGCGCTTCCCGTGCCACCGTCTGATTTGCGGCCCGTACCCGAACCGTTGTCCGTGTACCGTCTTCATTTTCCCGTGAAAATGTGTAGATCGCCGTTTTTGCAGTCTGCTGCCGGGCCTGCGCCGCAATCTCCGTCCGGTGCTGCTCTGCTTCCTGTTTCAGCTCGAACCATGCAGGCGGCTGTCCGTCGTCTTCGTCTCCGGGCTTCCAGCTTTCCGGAAGGCCCAAATACCCGGCATCGTGCAGCATATTGAGTGTGATCCGGAGCATTTCGCCTGCCTGCGCGTTGAATGAGCCGTCCCATTCAAGCCGTTTTTTAAAATTCGTCTTCCAAATGAAGTGTTTTCTTTGCCCGCCGATGTCCAGTCTGGCAACGGCAAGGTAGTGCCATGGCATATGGTTGAACGCGATGCAGACCGGCGTGGATTTCTTCAGCATATCATGTGTGACCAGCATCTGAAGCCTCCGTTTTCTCGAAGCCGTTCTCTGCGGTCAGAACTGGAGCCAGCCGTTCAAACAGCTGCGGCGTCACAAAATAGTCTCGCTCCGGAGTGTGAATGACCAGCCCGATCAGCTTGCGTGACTTGTGGTTCACCACAAGATCAACGTGCCGCATACGCTGGTCGTCCGGTTCGCCGACGCCGATGCGCATACCGCCCAGCAGCATCAAAACCAAACTTCGGAAAAGGCCAGTTGCCGGTTGGCCGGAATCGCCGCAGGCATAGTCCGTCTCGAAAAAGATTTGCAGGATCGGCGCGTTCGTCCGCTTGATATGCCGCAGAAGCGCAATCGCAGGAAGCGCACTCATAAATGTGGTCCGGTCATGCAGCAGATATGGATAAATCGGAATGCCGCCGATCTTGACCGGCTGCTTTTTTATAGCAAGCTTCCGACTGCGGTGATGGGAGAACCTCCACATTACTGGACCCCCCATTTTTGAAAAAGTTCGCCGAGCGTGTTTCCGCATTCTGATGCACCCAGCCCAATTTTCTTGAGCAGCGCTTTGATATCATCTGGGACAGGCCCGTAAATCTTTCGCCCGTATGTGCCGTCATTCTCTGCCGTTGCAGGCGTGACCCCGTTCCGCCGGAGAAATGCGTCAATATCGCTCTCTGCGGCCTCCCGGTGTCTATACTGGACATTGTTGAACGGCGCATAGAGTTCGCTGGGAGCCAGGTTCTTCGCCTTGAGTTCGGCCGTTTTTTTGCTTCTTCGACGGCCCAATGAAATTCTGACTCATTCGGGCAAAGCACATTGATCCACAAAATCGTATCAAGGCCGGGGAGTTCGGGGCGCTCGATCATAAATGCCGGACTTGCGCTGAGCGGGTAAGAGGTGCCGCCCTTGACAAAATAGCCGCACATCGACGCGTTGCCGATGTAAGCGCAGGCCCGCGCCTTGTCTTCCTCGTCCTTCCATTTTTCCCATGTCGGGAAGCGCTTTGCGTCCACATAAATCCGCATGACCTTCCCCGCAGAGATTCCGTCCTCTACTACGTCGAAGTATGGCTCGTCACCGGATTTTCCATGAAACTTGTTTCTCCAGAAACTCAAACAATAGACTGATTCACCTGGTTTTCTCATTTACATTTTCCTTTCCGCCGCTTGCTGCGGCCTGCATTTGATCGAATTTCCGTAGCCAATAGCGGTCACGGCTCTCTTTTTCCCGCTCGCGCATTTCCTGACTGCTTCGACGGCGTTTTCGCGCGTATTCGCGCATATACGCCGCACGGGCAGCCCGTATTTTTTCCGAATCGTTCAAGAAGCAATCCTCCCGTCAAAAAATGTTGCAAGGTGCGGCCAACAAAACATAAAGAAAAAGCGCCGGTTTGATACATCTCCAAAAGGAAATCGCACCAAACCAGCGCATATGCTTCTCTATTCTGCTGACCGCACCCCACCCTTTGTTAGCCGGTCTGGTCCGGCGCTGGGGGTGAGTGAAAGATTTGAAAAGGCGTTCCGCCTTATTTTTATTATACCACAAAAACAGTAGAAAGTAAACAGTGAACATCAAACAAATTTTCGTATTTCATACTTGGTCCTTAAAGCTTGCCCTCTTTCCGCAGCTTCTCCTTCAGGATCGGAATGACAGCTTCGTAATATCGGAACGTTTTCACGATCTTTGTTGAATGCGCCGCTACATCCAACACCCATTCACCATATTCAGGCTGTTTCAGGTCATATTGGTTTGCGATCCGTCCGACGAGATTCGATGTGATCCCGATTTTCTCGCCGATTTCTCCCGCCGTACACAGATCATAGGGCGACTTCGGAGGAGGGATAATCTCGCTGCCGCAGATAAGCTTTGCAGCGCAGGCATTCAGCGTCTGCTCAAACGGCCCGCCCTGATATTGCTGTGCCATCTCACGCAGCAGCCGCGCTTTCTGAAGCTTACAGTTTTCCATGCGACGCATAATTTCCGCCTGCGCCGTGTCTGTCTGCTTTCGCATAGCATCGAAGGCACAAACATATCTGGCAGAAAACTGGACGCCCTTTTTTCCGGTCATTCGGCTTGCTATAAAATCACAACCCTTGCGTGTTAGAAGATAGCATGGAAGCGTTCGGCCTGTTGAATCTTTGTAGTTGGATTCGATGAAGAAATCACTCAGCCCAAAGTTGGGCTCAGTGGTATTCTTGAGAATTTCAGTGTATCCTCGAATGTCCCTGATAAGATGCCGATGATCCTTTCCAATCATTTCTGCGACTTCACGGCTGTCTATAACATCGACGCTGTTATGATTGATTACTTGTAATTCCTCCATTGCGTTTGCTCCTTTTCCTGCGTCCTCTGGTTTTTCTGGTTCATTCCGCAGCAAACCACTGCTGGATCTCTGCCGCTCCAATGTCAACTGCCTGAAATGCCCGTCTGATCCATGCGTAGCCCATGTCGGTCGTCGGCTGGCGCATGAGGGCATTGTAGAGTTCTAACGCACTGCCGCCGTAGCGCTTGGCCGCAAGGTGCCGGCAGAAGGCCATGCAGACATTGTTTCCCTTCGGTTTGTGATCCTCCCGCGCGGCGGCATACGCAAGACAGATCGCCTCGCAGGCCGTGATGCAGCCCTCCGGCCGCTGCTTTTCCCGGATCGTCAGCCACGGGCCTGTTTTGCTGCTGTTCTCCCGCAGAAGCTTCGCACTCAGAAAATCGGTCTGCCGCTCAGCCATCGCCGCCTCGCGGCTCACCAGCAGCACATCGGGCAACAGATAATTTGTCCCGCGCTCCTTGTTTACGGCCTCCAGCGTGAACTGTGCGCCGCCAAGCGCGTCATACAGGCTGAACGGCTCATCGGCCATTGTGGAATCGACGATGCCGTCAATGACGATATGCACCTGATATCCGCGCCCGTGCTTCTGATTCGCTTCGATATAAAGATGCATGTCCTGGTTCATAAAATCCCTCCGTTTTTAATTTTGTATGGGTTTCTGTTCTGATTTTGTTTCTACACCAAAAATGCTTTTTGTCCCAGAATCGAAAAAATGGCTGCGGGGAATTTTCCCCGCAGTCTTCGCCATTTTCATCTACTTGAAAGTACCTATTGAAAATCAGAGTCCGGATTGCACCCATGCGTTCCAGATGTCCGAAACCTCTTCACCGCGCTCCAGACGCTCCATGCAGAAGAGCATGAATTTTTCAAAGCGGTCAAGATCTTTGACCTCGTGCAGGATTTCCTTGAATTCTTTCAGTTCCTTGTTTTCCATATTATTCATCCTTTCTATTATGCGCTTGCCAGAAGGCGGGCGCGATTTCTGATGTGGTCAATGCGGCGCTGGACTGCCGATTTGCTCATACCCAGCGCGGCGGCGATTTCCCGGACCGTCAGACCCTCGGCCATGTGTTTTCGTTTGTTCCCCCTTGACTGTATTCATTATATATCATTGCGCAACGATATTTAATAGACAATGTGCATATAATTATGCAACGATATTTGTGCATTTTTATCGCTGCGTAATGTCTTGCTCGTATGTTAAAGTATGAATGATAAAAAATGGATTTATCCGATAACAGAAGGAGAGTTAAATAGTATGGCAACGTCTAAAGCACAGCAAAAGGCGCAAAACAAATGGATTGCAAAGGCGTATGACCGCATCAACTTGACCGTTCCAAAGGGTCAGAAAGATTTAATTCAGGCCCACGCCGAAGCGCAGGGCGAAAGCACGAACGGGTTTATCAACCGCGCGATCTCGGAGACGATGGAGCGGGACGGGAAGCCGAAAACGGATTGACAACGGCGGGAAACGCCGTATAATGAAAACACGAGGTGAATCGAGATGTTAGATGAAAAAGATTTACAGGCTATCGATGAAATTTTCGCGCACAGAATGAACGTGATTTTGGAATCTGCCATTATGCCGAAATTCAACCTTCTGGCAGAGAATCAAAAGACCATGATGGAAACCCGCATCCCGGAAGACGACTTCGAAGATCTGAAGGAAGACGTGCAGATGCTCCGGGCAATCGTCCGGAAACACAGTCAGGAAATCAAGGAACTGAAGCGCGCCTGACTTGGGGTCACGGAATAAGGGGGCAGGCATATGAAAGTCTACACCATCATCGGCGGCGTGAACGGCACGGGCAAAAGCAGTCTGACCGGTGTTCTGCGGGCGCAGCGCAATGATCTGGGCGTGATCGTGGACGTTGACCGCATCACGGCGCTTGCAGGCGTCAGCCCGCTCGAGGGCGGCAAAATGGCGATCCGGCGCATTGACGATTGCCTGGACAAAGGCATTTCCTTTACGCAGGAATCCACGCTGTCAGACTTCCACACGGCGCAGACAGCAGCCAGAGCCAAGCGGGATGGCTATACCGTCCGGCTGTTCTATGTCGGCCTTGACACGCCGGAGGAAAGCCTTGCACGCATCGCAAACCGTGTAAAGCGCGGCGGGCACAACATCGGCACGGAAGACGTTCTGCGCCGCTTTGCGGGCCGCTGGGAGGCTGTGTCGAAGGTGCTGCCATACTGTGACGAGGCACATTTTTTTGACAACGACAACGGCTTTGTCGAGGTCGCAGAGTACAAGAACGGTGAGTTACTGCTTGTTGGCGATCTTCGCCCGGCGTGGGTGCTGGAATTGCAGCGGTATCTTCTTCACGCCGAAGGCTCAAAGGACGGTGAAGCAGAATGACCTACACTGACCGATACCACCTGACACCGGAGCAGAGCTGCTTTTTAGCCAAGAAGAAGTGGGATGAAAACGTCTACTGCGGCATGAAGATGGAAAACCGCGCCGTCACCTTCCCGCAGACGAAGACGATCTTGGACGGCGTGAACGTTCCCGGCGTGCAGCTGGACGATATTCAGGCCATTCTCAACATGCGCGACGCTTGGCGCTTCCTGATTGGCTCGATTGACGAAGATGTGACCTTGGAGTATGTCTGCAAGCTCAACGGCTTCATCGCCCGCAACGAGGCTCTGGAGTGGGGCAAGCTGCGCACGGGAAGCGTGGCCATCTCCGGTACGGACTACACGCCGCCTGTGCCGCAGGAAGCGACTGTCCGGGCAGAGTTGGCCGCGATCCTTGCCACCGATGCCTCGGCCACGGAAAAGGCGCTGAACGCCTTCTGCTGGGGTACGCGCGGACAGCTTTTCTGGGACGGCAACAAGCGCACCAGCCTGACACTGGCAAACAAAATCCTGCTGCAAGCCGGAGCGGGCGTTCTGACCATCCGGGATCAAAACATGGAGCAATTCAACGAAGCGCTGCTGAACTACTACGACACCGCCGAGGCCGAGCCGCTGAAAGCGTTTCTGTATGAGAATGCGATACAGGGGTTGGAACTCCATTCATAAAAAAGACCGTGAGAGGCCTGCAATGGGCTTTCTCACGGTTTTTCTTTTATGGCAGGTATCCGCGCTTCTGATATCCCGGCGTGTTGCTGTTCAGATTTCAAATCCAGATCTTCCAGCGACTGAACGCGGCACAGCTAGAGAACGTCAGCCCGGCACTGGTCAGCACAAAAAACAGACGGGGGTGGTTTTACAAGCCTGAATGAAAAAATAATTCCAGAATCATGGGAAGCACGTCTCCATCCGACTACGTTCTAAAAAACAGGAGGTAATTTATGCCACGCTTAAAAAAGAAAGAACCCGACTTCATCAAGGTTGGGCGACTCATAAGAGGCTATGCGACACCGCCCAAGGTGGCAGAAATGATTGGCTGTTCAGCTACAACGGCGCGAAAAAAGATGAACACGCCTGAACTGTTCACACTCGGAGAATTACAAATGATTTGCCTTCGCGCGCACATCCCAGCGGAAGATATGGAGGCCATCATCAAATTCTGATCCGGTCATTCCTCCCATAGTCCAGAGACCGTACACCCGATGCGCAGCCTGCCGCCTGCATTAGACAGTGATACACTGTCGCTGAGTTCCATGAGCATGGAAAAATGTTTTCGCACATATTCGTTCAGCACCACAACGGGAAGCGGCACATCGAGCGTCAGGCAGGCGCTGCGGCGTGTTTCCGACGGCTCCTGAATGTCCAGGTTTCCGTGCGTATAGTGCATGAGCGCACCGGCATGGCCGCGCAGCCGGTCGAATCGCAGCCGCTTGTCCTTGCTGGGGACTGTGCCGTGAAAATCGTCTTCAGGCTCGCCGAGGATCAGGCTGATAATATCTTGTTCGTTCATGTAAAAAACTCCTTTACGTTTTTCTCTGTCTATTGTTCTACCGCATTTTCGGGTTTGTCCCGCCTGCGTCATAATTTCGCAGCTGAATCTTCAGCCGTGAAACAGGGTGCGTCAGATTCGCCGCAGGGGTCTGTCCAGTTTTGGACACATCTGAAAAAACTTTCGCTCAAAATTGAGCACGTCTCCCCAATTCTGGGGAGGTATCCTCAAAAGTGAGGAAACGCCTCTTTTGCTGTCCAATTTACGGTCGCTTTGTCTTCGTACGAAAAACGTACAAAAGGGGCCTGCTCAAAATTGCGCAGACCCCACCAGAATGGAGGTATCCCCAAAATTGGGGACACCCCCTATTTCACAAACCTGAGTGAAAAAATTCAAATTACCTGAACCGTTTTCCAAAAAAATTTTTAAACTGCATTTTGAAATCAGAAACGCAGGAATTCTTGCATAAATCAGCAGGGAATATTATAATTATTCACAGGAAGGAGATGGTTTTGTGCCATATATCGCATATCTGCCGAACAGCAGAGTCACGCTTCTGGATCTCGACGAGGTGGCAGAGGTTCTGAATGTCTCACGAAAAACCGCGTACCGATACTGCAAGAGCGGAAAACTCCCGTCCAACAGTGTCAGCGGGCAGGTCATGGTTTCCGAAGAAACGCTGCTTGCCTTCCTGCATGGCGCAAAGCCGCAGAAATCTGCGGCCCGCACCGGTCAATATGCCGCCCGTGGACAGAAGCTGGAACCGCCCCAATTTGCAGAGTTTCCGCCAGACGATCTGACCGGAGTACGCCGAATCGAAGGATATTGATGATTTTTACGCAGAAATGCGTGTTTTTTCAGTATTTGTCCCGGACAACAGAAGCCTAATTTTTACCAAATTCATAGATATCAGCGTGCTTCATGCTGGAAAACGTGTGAAAATGGGGCGAAGGGGGGATGTGCTCTGCGTCCGGCCATGTTCTGTAAATGCCTCTGTGGCCTCCTACGCGCCGTTCTGAGCGGTTTTTATCCACTCGGCGTAGGGAAGAGTCATGCAAACGGCACATTTCCACATGGAAGCCCATGGAAAGCCTGCAAGGCAACTGTCCGAAATTCGGACGGTTGTATGCGTCTGCGGTAAAACGCAGTAGACCGAAGTGGGGGCAGTAAAATGCCGCGTCCTTGGTATGCCCGAAAAGCGGACAGACCGCCGAGCACCATTTCCCCCACAAGTGGGCGAAACGGAACCTGCTCTTTTTTTGAGAGGGTTCCCAACGTTCCGGGAAAGACTTTCGCGGTTTTTCCAGCGTTTTACTCATTTTTGAGTAATGGACAATTTTGTCCATTAGCCCTATACGGCAAAGCACAGTAAGGTGGGTATGTTTGTGACACGCCCCCGCGCTGCACGATGTTCAACCCGTACATTTTTGACCGGGTTGGAATTTTATTAAATCCAGATTTGGATTCAGCGACCCGTCAACCAGCGCAAAATTGCGCTCAATGAAATCTAGCGGGCGCAATTCTGCGCTGGTTACATTCTGGAGAACTTTTCTGTCACAAGCTGCGCAGAATGGCGCTCAATGAAATTAACGAACGGAATTTTCCGTTGGCTGCTGTTCCTATAACCAAGCAGACGTTTTTCGTCGCGTTGGTCTGCACGTCCGAAATCCGGACACGCTGTTTTCATCTTTGAACGCCGTCCGTAATCCGGACAACGAGACCAAAGTTGGACTCGTTAGCTAACCGCTAGTGGGTGAACGCAAAGAGCGTATTTCTCGACCTTTGGCCGCTGGTTCAGCCGCAGGAGGACGGGGTAACGATTCGTTACACTGCCCCATAGATATATAACGAAAAAGGAACGCCTCAGAAAGAACGTTCCTTTCTTGTTTTTCGCTTACAAACGAAGTGCTTCCCGCAAGGCAGCTTCTTCTGCTGCATCCAGCTTTATACCTTTGCAGGGCGTTTCCGTCCCATCGACCTCCTGGAACCACTTACGAATGTCCAGCACGGAATCAGGGCTATTATCCCAGCGGATGCGTCTCACTTTTCTTTTCGAGCGGCCTGTCCCTGAAAGTGTGGCGATTTCCTCAACGATTTCATAAATGCGGTTGCTCATTCCAAATTCCTCCTAAAATAAATGACTTTTGCTCAAATCTGTGTGAAAGTGCGTATGTGCTATTCCGGCCGCAGGGCCATATCATTTTGTTGCCGGAAATCCATGTTTCCGAACGGCCGACGAAATTCGTCGGCCCTATCGATTGTCTTAATCTCCAAAGCAGTTTCCTGCCATTGACCGTGTATGGATGGCCTGTCCATCAAGCAGAACGTCGATTCTGCACCCGCAGTCCTCGCAGGTGATTTTGATATTTGCTTGGCTGGATGCCACGGCGACGGATCGGCCTTTTTTCCGGATGGTCAGGCTGCGTCCATCGTACCCGGCGAGGATGTTTCCACAGATGCAGCGAACAAGCTGGTTATTTTTGTAATTTCTCATTTTTCCGCTCCTTGTTTTTTTTGGGGGGTCATTCAGTTTCCAATGAGCCTCCGCACAGATTCAATGAAATTTGCCCTATCCTCCTGAAGCGCGGCGTTCGGGTCCCGCGCCTCACAGCAAATTTCCGTGCAAACATCCCGGAAGGTCACTGCCATACCGTGTAGCTGCTCAGAGAGACTTGCGCAGGCCTCCCAGCCCGCGGAGTCATTGTCCAAACAGAGCAAGAGTGGGTGATTCGTTGGCCGTTCCCGTAGCGCAGTTAGCAGGAGTCGGCCATTGACGACACTATTGAGTGCGATCGCGCTGCCGCCTGCTTCGATGATGGACAGTGCGTCAAAGGCTCCTTCGGTAACGAAGACCGGTTCATTGCCGGGTGCATAGAGAGCTTGCCGGTTGAAGAGATCAGGGGTGGCACCCAGATTATTCATCGTCCGGCACCCCGGTTGTGCATCCGGGTCGATACTGCGTGCGACGTAGTGGAAACAGTTTGTCGGGATGATAATTCGCGGGCAGCAGCGGTGACTTCCTGCCGGGTCTGCTTTGGGGTCGAAGCCAAGTCCATAAGCCACAGCTGTCTCCGGACTGATTCTCCGCTCGGCCAAGTAGGCAATGGCGGCAGGGTCATACAGTCTGGCACGACACGCCGCGAAGTAATCAGACAGATCCTTCGGTGCAGAGCCGGACTGCACGGGAGACGGAGCGGGTGGGCACTTCCGAGCGGGCTTTGTGCTGTGCGGCTCGACCGACGTACCAAGCTGTTCCGCCAGCGCCCGAAGCGCCGTGTTGAAGTTCACGCCATGTTCCAGCTCGTAAAGCGTAAAGATGTCGCCCAAAGTCCTACACTTGTGGCAGTACCAACGCTGGGTGTCTGGATAATACTGAACCGCACCGGTTTTGTGCTGCCCGCAGCCGCTCCCGCATTTGGGGCAGATGTACAATGAACATCCGCTTGACTTTTTTAGAAACTCCCGGCAGTCGAAGCGCTGCCTGATGAAGTCTTTCAACTGGTCCTGCGTCATATAACTAACCCCCCTGGACTTCTTCTTATTGGGAAATTATCTATGCTCTATGCTCTATGCTCTGGTGTAAGAAAGTCGTAAGAAATCTAACGCATTTTCTCACAAGATATCGCATCCTCTTTCTTCCTCCGCTGATACTCGCGCTGACGGTCTGCCTCGCCCGAGGATTTTCCAACAAGGTTCGGAATATCAGGAACATAAATTGTCCCGTTGCCTTGCACCTCAAGCAACCCCAACTCTTTGAAAATCGGGATTGCTCCTTGAACAAATTTGAGCGCATGGCCGGTCATCCTTGCTAACTGCAAAGGGGTATACGGTCGATCTCCGATTGCAAGTCTGCCGTTTTCGTTGATGGATAGCAGCTGCAACTTGAGCAGCAAAACGATGTATTCGCAGCCGTTCTTCATGGTTTCAAGGTAGCGCACATTGGGTGATTGAAAAAAATTGTCCTTTAGTCGTAGGTAGTAATACTTTTTTGTGTCTGACATTTCACCACTTCTCCATTTTCGGCAATGGTGCTTGTCGCACCAAATTGTCGCAACAGTTGCGGGACATTAACATAAATCGTTCGTCCCGACCGGACACAGGGAATCGAGCCATTGCGGCAGCCGCGCCTCAAGTAGTACGCGCTCAAACCGGTTGTCCGGACGGCATCTTCAATTTTTTGGAAGGGCGGGTTTGCAGACTGAGCACGTTCAGTTCCCTTCATCGCGATCCACCTTTGCAAGCGCCGAGATGATGTCGAGAATTTTCCTTTTTTCGGTCTCCCCAAGTTCTCGGCGCAGTTTCCGGGTCATGGTCGGCTCGCTGATGTGAAGAGCGTCAGCAATCGCCCAGAGCGGAACGCCCGCGTTTTTTGCCGCAGTACGCAAATCAAAATTAGCTGGTTTTTTCATGTTTCCTCCTTGACATATGATATAAAATTCACTATGCTTGATGTGATGATTATGATTAAAGTTTACTCGTGATATCAATAGTTTTCAAGTGAATAAAAAGAAAATTTTTATACTTATAAAGCTTATATGGTGAATTTATTTTCACCATATCGACATGGAGAATATATGAAATTCGATTGCAAGAAAACATCAATACGCCTAAAGCGACTCCGGGAATCAAAAAAGCTATCGCATGATAAATTGTCTGATGAGATTGAAGACCGCTACGGCGTACACATCGACAAAAAGACGCTCATAAATTATGAAAAGGCTGAAACACTCAGTTCAAAGCCAGACGCAGTAAAAGGAATGAATATTACCCGCTTGACTGCTCTTGCTGACTATTATGGAGTATCAACCGATTATCTGCTTGGAGTCTCGGACTGTCCCAGCATCCGTAAAGATGTCAAGGTCATTCAAAAAACGCTCGGCATTTCCCCAAAGGCAACCGAGAACCTCATCTCCATTGTTGAATCAGCTCGGACGAGGGCGTTGCCATTCCCAGCGAGAGCGCAGAAGCGGAATTGGACGCTTGTTCAGGCGATGAACGTTCTGTTTGAGTCAGATGATCTATTGCAAATTATTGAAAGCATTGCAACTCTAACGGATGCAGCGAATGCTTTACGAGACTACAAGCAATATAGCGTCAATGACTTTCTGGAGGATGATCTTGAACACGCGGAAGATCGACTTGACTATATTGACCATTGCTATCGCGTTGCCAGGCTGGACGTAAGCGAAGCAATCCTAAACTGCATGGATAATCGGATATTGGGAAAGCGCGAAGAAATACAGATATATACTGCCGCGCGTAAAACCATCGAATCTGCTTTGCAGATGAATGAGCAGCTAGGCAAAATTCAAGAGGCTGAATTGATGGAAAAATACGAAAATGAAGAAAAAGAATGGCTAGATTATCTGGAAAGTGAGGGGCTTGACGAAGGCTATGGCAGCGACGAGACTGAAGACAACTAAAGATGGCCGCGCATATTATGAGATCCGCTACCGTACCAGCCGGGAAGCCTCTGAATTGTCTACGCGCTGGTATGTACCTTCCGGTTGGAGTGAAAAGGCGATCCAGCGGGAATTGGCGAAACAGGCCGCAGAGTTTGAACGTCAGTGCAGAGCGGGTCTGGTTATTTCACACAGAGAGAAAAAAGAAATCGCCGCACAGGAGGCGGCGAGGCAGGCGGCAGAAGCAGCGAAAATCGTGACTGCGAAACAATACGGCGAGCGGGTTTTTATGCCGGGCAAACTCGCTGGAACCATCGGTGAAAAAGCGCTTGCCGAAAATAGCCGCGCCTATTATCAGAACGTGTTGGATAAACACATTTGCCCGATCATCGGCGAACGAAAAATGCAGGAGGTCACGCGCGCGGAGTTGGAAGCTCTGCTGCTGGATGAACTGAACAGCGGAAAATCCGAATCAACAATATCGGCAGTCTATGTCACCTTGCGGCAGATGTTTGAATCTGCGGAGGACAGCGAACTTATCCGCTCAAATCCGATGCAGAAGGTCAAAAAGCCCAGACGCAATAAAGCTGACACCAAAGACGCAACGCAGGTCGAAGCCTTTTCCATCGAGGAAATGCAGCATATTTTGGAATGCCTGAAAAATGAACCGCTCAAATGGCAGGCGTATATCACGCTGATCATCGATACGGGCTGCCGCCGTGGAGAGATCTGTGGGCTGCGCTGGCAGTCAGTCAATTTCAAGGATAAAACGATCACGATTGAAAACAATCTTGTCTATACGTCCGCCAAGAAGGGCGGCAAGGGCGTTTTCGAGGACACGCCCAAAACAGACGCTTCCGCCCGTGTGATTGACATCAGCGACGACGCGTCCGATCTTCTGCGGCAGCTGCGAATTGAACAGAGCCGTGCCTGCATCTCACCGTATGTTTTTTCGCAGGATGGCCGCGCAGAGCCAATGCACCCGACCTCGCCGACGCGATATTTTAAGAAATTCGGCGGACGGTACGGCATCGATCATTTTCATCCGCACAAGCTGCGCCACACATTCGCCAGTATCGCCATCACGAACCACGCGGATGTTGCTTCGGTTTCCGAAAAACTCGGTCATGCCAATAAAGGCATCACGCTCAAAATGTACACCCACGCCAACGCAGAAAGCATCAAGGCCGCCGGTGATATCTTCCGCAACGCGCTGAAAGCGAAGAAGGACGACAGCAAGCAGGCGTGAGCAGCCGAGCGGCATATTTGCACGGCTCGCAAAAACCCGCACCAAAACCCACACGGGCATGAGAAAAACCCACACGGGAAGCTACATCAGGTTACAACAAGTCACAACAGATAAAATCCAGAACCCATTGGGGCGCAAGGGTTTCAGGCGATAAGTTACGACAAGTAAAAACAAGCTGCAACAAGTAATTCTTAGCTGGCAGTCATGAGGTCAGCGGTTCGATCCCGCTTATCTCCACCAAAACAAAAAGTCATTCCGTAAGGAATGGCTTTTTTGTTTTGGCTGGGCATACGTGGCGCGAGAAACGCTGTGGTTCGACCGAATGCATTTTTGCGGCGCAAAAGCGCCGCTTTTTCTGCATGCAATGCAGAAAACATAAGAAAATGCAATCGGCACGGAGGCGGCGCAGCCGCCGGAGTATCCCGCTTATCGTTCCACTTTCCTTTCTCGAAAATCAGCCGCATTTCTTTAGTCATGCGACCTGACCCAGATTCGACCCAAACGGGCGAAAACGCGGTGGATTTATTGAGATTTATTTGACAAAACAGCACAAGTTTCTTTGTTTTCACGAATATTTTGAACGTTTTAGCGGCGGCTGCAACTTGCATCCGCCGCTTTGGTTTCCGGGTTCAGATCGCGTTTCGGATGGTGTTTCCGATCGCGTCTGCCGCGCTCTGTTTCATCCCCGGCGTTGAGTGGACGTAGGTTTCGTACACCGCATATAATCTAGCTTTTTTGCACTTTGAATTCCGTAGTCGCTACATTAGTCGCTATGCCGGTTCGAAATTTGATTTTTTGCCTTTTGTAGTCGCTACAATAGTCGCTATGAAAAATTGAAATTCAGATTTTCACCCTTTGTAGTCGCTACTACAGTCGCTATGACTTTTTTCGCCGTATTTGCAGCTCGCGCCCCGGCGATGGGGAACAGCGCGGACAGAGCGTGGCAGCTCTCACAGCTCGTGGAAGGGGTCTCTACTGCTTTCAACCCTGCCACGGCAGCCTGTCTTGTGCGCAGGCCGGACATTGTGTGTCCAAACAGATTGGGCGGCATGATGCAGCCTGCCAAGACTGCCCACGGTGCGTTTCTCGCTCACCGGAAGCTCACTGCTTCCGGGTCTTTGCGCGCGCCGTGCGCGTTTCCCGACCTGCGGTGTTGTCCGCGTTGCTGGTTATTCAGTTGTCTGGGATTGTGATCCCACCCCCAAATTTTCCTAAAGAGCACCAAAAGGAGCGCTGCGGCCATTTTCGGTCGCAGCGCTCCTTCATTATTTTTCATGGTGCGCTTCGGATTATTCTGTTGTCGGCAGGATTTCCTGTCACGATTCACATGATAGCATCAGAACAAACGTTTGTCAATGGTACTTTTGAAAAATAGAAGCTTTTCCGGATTGTATTTTTCTTAAGTTGCGAAAAGAAAAAGGCATTACACTTCCAAACTGACGGATTATGGTGTTAATCTGGAAGAATGGGAAAAAGAAATTACGGATTCTGTTGCGGACTGACATTATTTGTGGTATGATTCAAGTGCCACACAATTGATTTTTTCCGTATCGTAGGGAAGCATCTTGGTAAAAGGTGCTTTCCCTCGTTCTCATACCCTGCGGTACGGAGAGATTGTGTGGCAACAATGAGGGAACGTGCTTTTTCGGTGCGCTTCCGTCATTGGAGGCGCACTTTTTATTTTTTACAAAAGGAGAATGAAAACAAAAATGAAAGAACTTATTTGTGTGTTCCTCGCGTTTGTACTTGTTCTTGGATTGACCGCCTGCGGTAAGGATAAGGAAGCTGCTGAAAATCCAACGGAAGGCATCTCAGAATCAACAACAGAAAATACAGTGAAAAGTACAGAGCCGGTTGAGATTACCCCCGCAGAAGCCCCAACTTCTGAGCATAGTGATGCAGAATCAGAAGAAAAAATAGAGGAGGTTCCGGCTATATCGGAACAGCCCGAAGAAGTTGAACCAGCAGAAAATGATAGTTCCTCTGAAGAAATGGTTGATGGGATGCGTGTATCATTCAAGGAAGCTATGGATAGTTACGAAAAGTTCTTTGATGAATATGTTGCCTTCATGAAAAAATATCAAGAATCTGATAATGCCACGGAAATGTTATCTGATTATCTGAAATTTATGGAGCAGTATTCAGAAATGACAAAAAAGATGGAAGAATGGAACGACGGCACATTGAATGATGCAGAGCTTAAATACTACCTTGACACCATGAATCGTGTCACTCAAAAGCTTCTGGAGATTACGTAAAGGAGTAATGATTATTGCCGCGATTGTAGACCGAACTGGTGGTGATTCAATCAGCACTGCGAAAAGCAACCATGCGGTCGATCGATTATGGAGCATGCGCACTTGGTGGAGTTGTTGCTATACTGATATCCTTTGTACTGGACAACGGGTCAGGCGCTTTGCTTGTGGGGACGATTGTCTTAATCATCACTAGTATAAAATACATAAAAAAGCTTCGACGTTCATGATCAGATTAGCTCTTGTGGGGTTCTTCGTGGACCTCACAGTTTCCCCTGTTGTGTTGATCTAATAATATTTCGATGCCCAGATAAATGGGTTTGCGGCGAATGGGAAATGTGGTGAAATCGCATCGGTGACATCTACGCATGCCTGAACTTAGACTGCCGTGACTATAGAAAAGTAGATTCCAATAGTTGGAGAAGTCCTTCCGGTTTCCCGGAAGGACTTCTCTTGCTCTGAGCGGTATCTCGTTGTTGTCCTTATGCGTGTTCGCCAATTGGTCGCCCGCTTTTGAAAAAACTAAATCTCTTTTCTCAACACTCGATAAACGAATTCCATATTCAATCCCGCGCGCACCGCGTCCGCCAGCAGATCATACTGCCGCTCCCGATATGCCGCCCGGTCAAAGGTCCCGAGCGCCGAAAACGCCACGCCGCGACGCGCGCAGATCGCCTTCAGGATCTCATCCGCGATGCCCGGCGCGTCAAATATCCCATGCACATAGCTGCCGTAGACGTTCCCGTTCCCGGCCAGCGCGGGCATCTGTGCCTCGCTGCGGCCCATGTGGATCTCATACCCTTCATAGCGCAGTTCGTTCAGCCCCGCGAGCATCCCTTCCACACCGGAAAACATCCCCGCCGTCTGCCGCTGCACCTTCTCCCCGTGGAACACGGTCTCCATCTCGAGCAGTCCCATGCCCCGCAGTTCCGTCAGCCCCGCGGCCTCGACACCCTCCGGGTCCGAAACGGACCGGCCCAGCATCTGGTATCCGCCGCACACGCCGAATACCAGCGTCCCGCCTGCCGCCTCCTTCAGGATCGCGGCTTCCAGTCCCCGCTCACGCAGCCAGCGGAGATCGGCGATCGTGCTCTTCGTCCCCGGCAGGAGGATCATATCCGGCGTGCCGAGCGCGCCCACATGGTCGACATACCGCAGCGACACATTTTCATATCGCTCAAACGGCGAAAAATCGGTGAAATTCGAGATCTTCGGTAGCCGGATGACCGCGATGTCGACCAGCTTCCGCGCCGTGTCGCGCGAAAACCGCTCCGTCAGGCTGTCCTCATCGTCGATGTCCGCCGTCGTGTACGGCACCACACCCGCCACCGGCACGCCGCAGAGCGCCTCGAGCTGCCGCAGTCCCGGCTCCAGAATGGCCCGGTCACCGCGGAACTTGTTCACGATTGTCCCCTTGACGCGTGTACGCTCGTCCGGCTCCAGCAGCGCGATCGTCCCGTAGAGCTGCGCGAACACGCCGCCCCGGTCGATGTCCCCGATCAGCAGCACCGGCGCATCGACCAGCTTGGCCAGCCCCATGTTCACAAAATCGTCCTGTTTCAGGTTGATCTCTGCCGGGCTGCCCGCGCCCTCGATGACGATCACGTCATATTCCGCCGCAAGACTCTCATATGCCGCCGTCACCGCAGGCAGAAATTCCCGTTTCCGCCGGTAATATTCCGTCGCGCGCATGTTGCCTACGACCTGTCCGTTCACGATCACCTGGCTGCCAGAGTCCGTCGTCGGCTTCAGCAAAATCGGGTTCATCCGCACATCCGGCGCGATCCCCGCTGCCTCTGCCTGCACCACCTGGGCCCGGCCCATCTCGCCGCCTTCGGCCGTGATGAAGGAGTTCAGCGCCATGTTCTGGCTCTTGAACGGGGCCACGCGATAACCGTCCTGCCGGAAAATGCGGCAGAGCGCCGCGGCGAGCAGGCTCTTCCCCGCGTTCGACATCGTTCCCTGCAGCATCAGATTCAGCGCCATCTTCCATCCTCCCTCGCCCGCCGCATCGCATCCAGCAGCGCATCATTTTCTTCCCGCAGCCGCACAGCCGCGCGATACCATCCCGGCCCCAGGCCCTCAAAATTCGCACAGTCGCGGATCGCAGCGCCGCGCTCGCGCAGCCGATCCGCCAAGCCCGCCTCACCGCGAAACAGAATGTAATTCGCCTGTGACGGACACACCCAGAAGCCAAGCTCCCGCAGCCGTTCTTCGAGCCGCGGGCGCTCCGCGCGGATGACCGCGCGGTTCCTCTCCAAAAATTCCGCATCGCCCAGCGCGGCGACGCCCGCCGCCTGTGCAAGCGCCGAGACATTCCACGGCGGCACCGCCGCCGACATCTTCCGCAGCAAGGCCCCATCCGCGCTCAAGCCGTACCCCAGCCGCAGCCCCGCCATACCAAAGCTCTTCGTAAAGGCCTTGAGAACAAAAAGCTGCGGAAACTCCCGCAAAAACGGCGTCAGATCGGTGCCGCCGTCCGACAGGCTCAAAAAGCACTCGTCGACAAACAGTGCAATGTTGTTCTCTCGGCAGACACGCAGGATCTTTTCCAGCAGCCCGCCCGCGATCAGCCGTCCCGTCGGGTTATTCGGATTGCAGAGGAACAGCGCATCGATCTTTTCGCGCGCAAGACGCGCCAGAAAGCGCTCCTGCAAGTCAAACTGTTCCTCCTGACTGAGCGCAAAGCGCACGACCCCGCAGCCCCTCCGCTGCAAAGCCAGCGAATACTCCGAAAATGTCGGTGCAAGCTCCATCGCGCGCCCTGGCCGCACGGCCTCGCAATAGGCGTAGATGAGCTCAGACGCGCCGTTCCCGCAGAGAATGAATTCTCCCGGCACCCCTTCATAGCGCGCAATCGCCTGCACAAGTGCCCGGCAGTAGGGATCGGGATAGCGGTAGAGCTCAGGCAGGCCCCGTTCAATCGCCTCGGTCACACACTTCGGCGTGCCGAGCGGACTCACGTTCGCCGAAAAGTCGAGCGCGATCCCATCGCCGTATCGGTCCCCGCCATGCGGGTTTTTGACTCCATAAAGCATCGCATTTCCTCAAAATTCACAAAACGATCAACAGCGCTTTCCCCACGCCGAACACCACGAGCGCCAGAACCGCCGTCAGATACATCAGCCGCCCCGCGCGCGGGATGTCCTCCAGTTCGATCTCCCGCTTCGCGTCGCCGATATAGTCCTTCTTGTGCAGCACCCCGTGGTACCACGCATCGCCCGCCAGCCGCAGCCCCAGCAGTCCCGCGCAGACCGATTCCGTCTGCGCCGAGTTCGGGCTCGCATGCTTGCAGCGATCCCGGCAGAAGATCTTCCAGCCGTTTTTCACATCCAGCTGCAGCAGCGCCCCCGCCGCCAGCATCAGCAGCGCCGACAGCCGCGCGGGGATAAAATTGAACACATCGTCCATCCGCGCGGGCACAAGTCCGATGTCCTTGTACGGCGGCTCCACATAGCCAAGCATCGAATCCATCGTGTTCACGGCCTTGTAGAAAAAACCGAGCGGCGCGCCGCCGATCACCAGAAACAGCATTGGCGCGATCACGCCGTCCGACGTGTTCTCCGCCACGGTCTCCACCGCCGCGCGCATCACGCCGCGCGCATCCAGCCGCGCCACGTCGCGTCCGACGATCATGGACACGGCCTGTCTGGCCTCGTCCAGACTCCCATGCTTCAGCGCCGCATAGACCTTCATGCTCTCGTCCCGCAGCGACTTCGCCGCGAGGATCTGTCCGCACATCACGCTCTCCACCGCCAGCCGCAGCCAGACGCTCACGCGCGCGCAGCCCCAGAGGAGCAGCGCCGGAAGGGCCGCAGCGATCAGTGCCGTCAGGATCCAGATACAGGCTCCGGCGGCCCGCTCGCCGCCGGGCGTCTTCGGAAAAAGGCGGCGGAACAGCCGTTCCAGCAGTGAGATGAGATGTCCGATCGCGGCCACCGGATGCGGCAGGCCGTGCGGATCACCGATCAGCAGATCGATGCAAAATCCGATGCAAAGTGCGAATAGGGACCATTTCATGCCTGTTCTCTCCTTTTTTGCATCGTGAAAATATACACAGGGTTCTGTCCCTGCATCAGGTGATAGCTTCCGGCCGTCCGCGCACGGGCCGCCTGCAGGCTGACGCATTCCGCCTTTTCAAAGTCCGCCATGCGCGCCGCCAGCGCCCCCACAGACTCCAGCGTCACCGCCGTCGCCACGATGCGGACGTGCGGATTCTTCCGCAGCGCGGCGTCCAATATCCCGTTCAAATTTCCCGCGGTCCCGCCGAGGAACACATGCGTCGGCGCCGGGAGCGCCTCGCACGCCGCCGGGGCCGTACCGGAGACAATCTCCAGATTCCCGGCGGAAAACGCCGCCTTGTTGCGCGCCAGCAGCGCCAGCGCATCTTCCTGTCGCTCCACGGCGTACACGCGTCCGCGCTTCGCCTGCAAAGCCATCTCAATGGAGACCGAACCGGTGCCCGCGCCGACATCCCAGCAGACCGCGCGCTCCGTCAGCGCCAGCTTGGAAAGGCAGACGGCACGCACCTCGCTTTTTGTCATCGGCACAACGTGCGCCGGATCCATCTCCCGCAAAAATACCTCGTCGGGCAGCCCGTGCGTCACGACCGCATCCGGGGCCGGATTTTCGATCAGCGCCACGCTGAGCTTGTCAAATTCCCGCGATGCCAGCTCTGCCGCCGTCCCGCAGGTGATCTTCTCGTCCGGGTAGCTCAGCCGCTCGCCGACGCTGACGCGCACCGCGCCAAGGCCCGCATCCACGAGCCGCGCGCAGAGCTTCGCCATGCCGCCCTCGCCGCCGACGAGCGCGAAGACCGTTTCCTGTGCGCGCACATCGGCCGCGATGTCGTGTTCCCGCCCATGCAGACTGACCGGCACGGCCTCCTCATAGCGCTTCCCGAGCCGCGCGCAGAGATAGCTCATCGAGCTCAACCCCGGCAACACGCGGACATGACAATTCGGCAGCAGCGGGAGCAGTTTCTTCGTGCCGCTGAAAAATCCCGTATCCCCGGACATCAGGACCGTAAAACTCGAACATTCCGGGTGCGCCGCAATGGCCGCCGCGATCGCGTCCGGCGCGATGGCCGCGACGCGCAGCTGACCGGGCCGGGCCGCTACCTCCAGCATCCGTGCCGCGCCGATCAGGCAGTCCGTATGCTCGATCGCTGCACGGACCTCGCCCGTCTGCGCCGCCTCGCTGCCGGGCCCAATGCCCACAACGCAAACATGCGGCACGCGCCCAAACGAAAACCGCGCACAGAGTCTCGCGACCGTCTCTGAAAGTCCGATCCCGTCCGCCTCTGCGGGCCGTCCGATGACCAGAAGGCGCACGCCGGTCTTCGCGGCGGCTGCCGCCTTTTCCGCGAAGCCGCCCGCGGCCCCGCCGTCCTTCGTCACCAGCCATTTTGCGCCGATGGCGCGCAGCATCGCCGTGTTCATCTCCTCCGAGAATGGCCCCTGCATTGCCAGAATATGCGCCGCCTTGACGCCCGCCTCACGGCAAAGCACGAGCGAGTCCTCCAGCGGCAGCACGCGCGCATAGACGCGCTCCGCAAAGTCCTTGATCTGACTGTATGCTTTCAATTCCTTGCTCCCGGTGGTGAGCAGGATGTTTCCCTCTGTTTGATCCAAAAATTCGATCGCTTTTTCGGTACTTTCGACAAAAACGGCATCCTCCGGCGCATCCGACGCGCCGCGCAGCAGCCGCCAGCGCTCCACACCGGTCTCGGCGCACGCGCGGGCGATGCTCTTCGTGATCGACGCCGCGTAGGGGTGCGTCGCGTCGATCACGAGGTCAAAATGTCTGTCCGTCAAGAGCGCCTTGATCTCATCGGCCGGCAGCCGGCGGGCCGAAACGGTCAGCCGCTCTGCCTCGGGCAGCAGCGCCTGTCCATATTCCGTGGCCACACAGGCCGTGACCTCGCACGGCTGCGCATTCAGAAATTCCACCAGTTCGCGGCCCTCGGTCGTGCCGCCGAACACGCAAATTTTATACATTCCGGTATCCTCTCGGCGTGATGAGCGCGCCGTTTACGACCTTTGTGGACGAATTTCCAACAAACACGGTGCAGAACATATCGACATCCGCCGCTTGCAGTTCGCCGAGCGTCAGAATGCGGCTGCTCTGCCCCTCACGTCCGATGTTGCGGACAATGCCGCAGAGCCGCTCCTCCGGCAGGACACGCAGTAAAATGTCACACGCGCGCTTTAAGTGGTCAGGGCGGCCGTGGCTCGCCGGGTTGTAGATCGCAATGACAAAGTTGCCCTCCGCCGCGCAGCGCAGCCGGTTTTCAATGGTCTCCCAGGGCGTCAGCCGGTCGGACAGACTGATGACCGCGAAATCATGCGTCAGCGGCGCGCCGAGCACCGCGCCGCCGCTGCACGCGGCGGTCAGCCCGGGGACGACCTCGACCTCCGGCTCGCTGTTCTCGCCGCGCAGCTCATAGACCAGCGCGGCCATGCCGTAGATCCCGCTGTCGCCGGAGCAGACGAGCGCCACGGTTTTCCCGCTCTTCGCGAGGTCGAGCGCCATCTGGCAGCGCCTGGCCTCCTGCGTCATCGGCGTGGAGACCAGCTCCTTGCCGGGATAGCGGTCCTTCACCAGATCGACATAGACCGGGTAACCGGCGATCACATCACACGCTTCCAGCGCCCGGTCGGCACGAATAGTCCTGTTTTCCTCATTTCCGGGGCCGATGCCCACGATAAATACCTTACCCAAAGTCTACCTCCCATGTTTCCGCCGAGACCGCAATGGTCACGCCGTTTCCCGCACACTTCCGAACCAGAAGCCGCTCCGCACCCAGCATCGCCGCCCGTTCGCAGACGTTGCCGATGCCTGTCACCCCCTGCACGAAGGAAGATTCGGTGAACTCCCCCGTCACAGCCCGCAATTCTTCCGCTGTATAGAATGTCGCGGACCAGCCATGCTCTTCGCAGGCGGCGAGCAGCCCCGCCTCCTGCCGCTTTAAGTCGATGGAATAGACGCCCTTCACCGCATTCAAATCTAAGTCATGGCTCGCAAACGCCGTTTGAATAGCTGCCTCGACGGCTTCCCTCGAGATGCCCTTCCGGCAGCCGACTCCAACGCGCAGCACGCGCGGCACAAGGCGCAGCGTGTGCAGAAACGGTGCAGAACACCGATAACCGACATAGATGCCGAGCTCGCCGGACTCGCCCAAAACCAGCCCGTCCGGCAGCGGACCTTGAATCGGAAAATCGCTGCAAACCGGAACAGAATGCTCTAAAATTTCCGCTGAAATCTGTTTGGCGCCCCCCATATCGGAGATTGCGCAGCCGTGCTCCGCCGCCCAGGTGTCGACAGAAAATTTGCCGTTCACGTCCGTCGCCGTGGTGACGACGGCGGTCGCGCCGAGCGCTGCGGCAAGCCTGCAGGCGAGCGCATTGGCCCCGCCGATGTGCCCGGAGAGCAGCGGAATGACGAAATTCGCCCGCTCGTCGAGGCCGAGCACTGCCGGATCCGTCCGTTTGTCGCGGACATACGGTGCGATCTCCCGCACCGCGATCCCAGCCGCACCGACAAAGATCAGCGCGTCCATTTCCGAAAACGCCGCGCCATAGACCGCTTTTTCAAGCGGCAGAAATCCCGGCTCCGCCAGCCGCGGCACCGCATAACAAAGCGTTTCCGCCTCCGGCAGCGCCATACAGATACGCCGCGCCGTTTTGCATCCAGTACGGCTGTAAGCGAAAATCGCAATGTTCATTTTGTGGCCTCGCGGAATTCGGTCGTGAACGAGGGGTCGTAGAGCAGCGAACGGAGATAGTCGCCCCCGAGGCAGCCGCCGACCACGATCAGCGATGTCTTCGTCAGGCCGTTGGCCGTGACAGTATCGTGCAGCGTGCCGACGGTGCAGCGGAAGATCTTCTCCTCTGGCCACGTCGCCTTGTAAACGACGGCGGCCGGCGTTTCCGCCTCGTAGCCGCCCGCGAGCAGGTCGGCCTGAAGCTGCTTTGTCAGCGACGTACTGAGGAAGAGGACCATGGTGGCGTGGTGGGCCGCGAGGGCGCGGATGGACTCGCGGGTAGGAACGGGTGTGCGGCCGGGTGCGCGCGTGATGATGACCGTTTGGCTGACGTTCGGGAGCGTATATTCCGCGCGGAGCGCCGCGGCGGCCCCGCAGAAGGCGCTGACGCCGGGGCAGACATCATAGTCGATGCCCAGCTTTTCCAGCGCGTCAAACTGCTCCCGCACAGCGCCATAGATGCTCGAGTCGCCGGTATGGAGACGGACAGTGGTCTTGCCCTCGGCCTCGGCCTGACGGATGACGGCAATGACCTCCTCCAGCGTCATTTTCGCGCTGTCGTGGATCTCACAGCCCGGCTTCGTAGCGTCCAGCAGCGCTGGATTAACGAGCGACCCGGCATAGATGACGATGTCCGCCTCGCCGAGCAGCCGCGCGCCGCGCACGGTGATGAGGTCCGGTGCGCCGCTCCCGGCGCCGACAAAATGTACCATAGTTATCCCTCCATAATGGTTCCCAGCAGCTCCTGCGCGCGGCTGGTCCGGCACAGGAGGCCATATTCTTTGGAAAATACGATCGCGCCGGCGGCCATCTCGCCGCACTTGTGCGCAAGATGAAACTCGATGCGCTCCGCGAGGCGGGCCAGCACCGCGTCATATAACTGTTCTTCTTTCAGGATGCGGAGCGCATCGTCACACGTCGCGCAGTCCAGCACCTCCTCCACGCGTGCGGGCGGGAGGCCGAGGGCGGCGGCATGCGCCGCGATGAGCTCCATGCGGCAGTCGCCGCACTTCGAGTGTGTGTTCCACATGCCGCCCGCGAGCTTCACGAGCTTGCCGATGTGCCCGACGAGCAGCGCACCGCAGAAGCCGAGCGTACGGCAATGCTCCAGCGCGTCGCCGATGAAATTGCTGGTCAAAACAGCGGTGCGCGGGTCGAGGCCGATGGACGCGCGGATGAAATCCGCGCCATAGTTGCCCGGCGTGAGCAGGACATAGTCCGCGCCGTTCGCCCGACGCTGCCGCAGCTCGACATGGATGGTGTCGACGAGGGCCTGCTCGCTCATCGGCTCGACGATGCCGGTCGTACCGAGGATGGAAATGCCGCCGACAATGCCGAGGCGGGGGTTGAAGGTCTTTTTTGCGAGCGCCTCGCCCTCCGGCACAGAGATCATGACGGCCAGGCCGCCGCAATAATCGCAGAGGCGCATGACCTCTTCGACGTTTTCGCGGATCATGCGGCGCGGGACGGAGTTGATGGCCGCCGCGCCGACCGGCTGGTCGAGCCCGCGCTTCGTCACGCGGCCCACGCCCGCGCCGCCGTCGATCGTGACGCCGGGTGTTTCCGTGCGTTGGACGGCTGCAAACACGAGGGTATCGTGCGTGACGTCCGGATCGTCGCCGCTGTCCTTGCGGATGGCGCAGGAGACGGTATCGGGGGTTCTCATGATCTCGAGCACGTCCAGCGTCAGGGAGACGCCCTTTGGCGTGAGCAGATCGATGGTTCGTTTTTCGTGGCCGGTCAGGAGCATCCAAGCCGCCGCTTTCGCGGCGGCAGCGGCGCAGGAGCCGGTCGTATAGCCGAGACGGAGCTTTTTCCCGTCCTTGATGACGTATTCTTCCATCTCAGCGCCGGATCTGGTAGAGCATCGCGTTGCAGATCGCGGCGGCGACATTGCTGCCGCCCTTGCGCCCGCGCGCGACGATATAGGGCGCGCGGCAGTTCGCGATGACGAGTTCCTTGCTCTCAATGACGTTGACGAAGCCGACCGGCACACCGATGATGAGCGCCGGGTGCAGCTTGTCCGCTTCCATCAGGGCCTCGAGCGAGACAAGGGCCGTCGGCGCGTTGCCGATGGCAAAGATGCAGGGCTTGGGGAGCTGTGCGGCCCGCTCCATCGAGACGATGGCGCGGGTGACGCCGCGCGCTTTTGCCTCCGCGGCAACGTCCGGATCGGACATGAAGCAGTGGACTTCCCCGCCGAGGGAGGCCAGAATGGTCTTGTTGATGCCGGCCTTCGCCATCTGCGTATCGGTGACGATGTCGCAGCCGGCGCGCAGCGCCTCGATCCCCTTCGTGACCGCGTGGTCGGAGAAGACGAGATTGTCGGCATAGTCAAAGTCGGCAGTCGTGTGGATGGCGCGCTTGATGACGAGCTCGTTTTCAGGGTCGAGCTTACGGTCTCCCAGCAGCTCGGTGATGATCTCGAAGCTGCGGCGCTCAATGTCCATCGGTCTGATCTGTTCCAGCATGGTGTTTCCCCTTTCGGCACGCGTCCAGAAAGCGGACGGCAAAGGATGGATTCGCGTAAAAATGGAAATGCGGATAGCCCGCGTAGAGGATGTCCGTGGCGAAGACGCACGGCCAGCTGCGGCCGAAGGGCTTCGCCGCCGTGAAGGCGTCTCCGGTCTGCTCCGCATCCCAGCGGTGGAATTCGTGTGCAGGGATGGATCCGCCCGCGCGGCAGAGCAGGTTGTCCCGCTCGGCCGTCAGCGTGACGTAGCCAAAGCGTGCGAGCTTCCCGGCGTCGAAGCAGCGCCCCGGCAGAAAGCCCACCATCGGATGCTCCCCGATAGCCTCTGTCAGGTACATAAAGCCGCCGCATTCGGCAATGCAGGGCAGCCCCGCCTCCAGCGCGGCGCGGACGCTGCTGCACATGGAGCGATTTTCGCTCAGCTGCGCGGCATAGAGCTCCGGATAGCCGCCGCCGAGATAGAGGCCGTCGAGTCCGGCGGGCAAGGCGCTGTCAGAGAGCGGAGAAAACGGCACGAGCTCCGCGCCGACCGTCCGGAGCAGGCCGAGGCTGTCTTCATAGTAAAAGCAGAACGCATTGTCCCGCGCAACACCGATGCGCACCGGTGCGCCGGGCGCCGGAAGCGTCGGCGGCACAACGTCCAGCGCTGGCGCTTCGCGCGCGATGGTCAGCAGCGCGTCCAGATCGATCGTCTGCTCGGCCTCAGCGGCGAGGCGCTGCATTTTTTCGCGCAGATCTGCGACCTCCGCCGCAGTCACAAGGCCGAGATGGCGGCTTTTCAGCGCGCAGTCCGGCAGATTCGGCAGAAAGCCGCACGCCTTGACGCCAAGGCGGTCTTCCAGCACACGCGCGAGCGGCGCGTAGGTCATCGCGGTGCAGCCGTTGAGGATGACGCCGCAGATGCGGTTGTCCGGCAGAAAGTCCAGAAAGCCGCGTACCGACGCCAGCACCGAGAGTGCCGCGCCGCGCGCGTTCACAACGAGGACCACGGGCGAGACCGTCTTCTGCGCGAGTTCGTAGGTGCTGGCGCGCGTACTGGTCAGGCCGAGGCCGTCGTAATAGCCCATGACGCCCTCAATGACCGTGACATCACAGCCGGAGGCATTCTGCGCGAGGAGGAAGCGAAGCGTATCTTCGTCGAAGAAAAACGGATCGAGATTCGAACTTTTGGCCCCGATGATGCGGCTATGGAACATCGGGTCAATATAATCGGGGCCGCATTTCGCGGCGGCGACTGAAAGGCCGCGGTTCACGAGCGCCTGCAAAACGGCACAGGTCACGGTCGTCTTGCCGCAGCCGCTGTTCGTCCCGGCGAGGATCAGACGCGGAAGATTTTGCTGCATAGGCTCACTCCGATCGGACAAGAATGGTGGCAAAATAGCTGACATTTTCCGGGATCTCCCGCAGATCGCGGAAGACCCGCTCGCTGGGCAGGCCGCAGTCGGCGACCATCGAGGCCCGCTTCAACAGACCCGCGCGCCCCAGCGCTGCAACGGTCTCGTGGATGGCGGAGCCGGATTTCATCAGCACCTTCGTGCCCAGGAGGGCCAGCGCCGCATCCAGATCGCAGCTCGCCGAAAGGATGTGGAGCGGCTGCTCCATCTCGGTCAGGCTCTGCCCGAGGCGGGCCGCCACGGCGGCGACGCTCGTCACGCCTGGGAGCATTCTGGCCGGAAACCCGTCCCGCTCAATCTCCGCGAAGATGTAATACGCCGTAGCGAAGAGGGCGACGTCACCGAGGTTGACCATCGCAACGTCTCTTCCCTGCCGCAGCTCGGCCTCGACGGCGGACGCCGCCGCGCGATAGCTTTCCGCCCGGACGGCAGCGTCATGCGACATCGTAAATCGGAGCGGCAGAACGGATTTTCCGGTCAAATCGACCGCGCCGCGCGCGATGTCGAGCGCGAGCATCTGGCCGGACGCCGTCTGCGGCGCGGCGATGACGGGCGTGTTCTCCAGAACGCGGACGGCCTGAAGCGTCAGCAGCTCCGGGTCGCCGGGCCCGACGGAGACGGCATAGAAGGTTCCGGTTTGTTCGCTCATCTGGCACCTCCGGGGGCAAATTCCAAGGAATCGAAGCAGGGATCGTATTTTCCCGGCTCCATGCGATAGAGCGCCGCGATATAGTCGGGCGTGAAAATTTCCGAGGGCGGGCCGACGCGGTCGATCCGGTCGCCCGCGACGCAGACGACGGTATCGGAGACGCGGGCAGCAAGATCCAGCTCGTGCAGGGACATGAGGACGGCGAGGTGCTCCTCGCGCACCATGCGCTTGAGGATGGTCAGCAGCTCCAGCTTATAGCGGATGTCGAGAAAACTCGTCGGCTCGTCGAGGACGATGAGCTCCGGCTGCTGGCAGAGGGCCCGGGCAAGCAGGACGCGCTGCCGCTGGCCGTCGCTGATGGACTGGAAGGGCCGGTCGGCAAAGTCGAGCGCGTCGGTCTCGCGGAGGCTCTGCTCGACGATGGCCTTGTCCTCCGGGCGGAGGACGCCGAGATGGCCGGTGTAGGGATAGCGGCCGGTGCTGACGACGTCGCGGCAGGTCATGAGCTCGGGGTCCATGCGGGCCGTCATCAGGATGGCCATGCGGCGGGCGACGTCGCCCCGGCTGCGGCTGCGCATGTCCGCGCCGTCGAGGAAGACTGAGCCGGAAATGGACGGAAGCTGGCCGATGATGGTCTTGAGGATGGTCGACTTGCCGGAGCCGTTCGGGCCGATGAGCGTGACGATCCTGCCGCGCTGTACCGAGAGGGCGACCTTGGAGATGAGCGTCTTGCCGTTGTAGCCGACGGACAGGGCATCGGTTTGCAGATAATCCATCACTGCGCCCCCTTTCTGTGGAGCATCATATAGATGACGACCGGCGCGCCGAAGACCGCTGTGACGGAGCTGATGCTGACCTCGGTGGGCGCGAAGGCCGTGCGCGCGATGAGGTCGCAGAACAGGCAGAACGCGCCGCCGCCGAGGAAACAGGCCGGGATCATCAAAAGCGGCTCTGCGGACTTAAAAAGGGACTTCATCAGGTGCGGCACGGCGATGCCGACGAAGGAGATCGGGCCGGCAAAGGCCGTGACGCAGGCGGAGAGCACACTGGAAAGTAAGATCAGCGCCGCACGGAACGCGCGCAGCGGCACGCCGAGATTCTGCGCGTAGACCTCGCCCAGCTGATAGGCCCGGAGGGGCTTGGAGAGCAGGAACGTCAGGATCAGGGCCCTGCCGCAGACCACGGCCATCGTGCGGACATTGTCCCAGCTCATGCCGGAGAAGGAGCCGAGGGACCAGTTGTGCAGGTTGACAATGTTGCTGTCGTCGGCAAACGTGACGAGAAAGTCCGTCAGCGCGGAGCAGATATAGCCGATCATCACGCCGCAGACGACGAGCAGGCTCATCCGGCGGACGCGCCGCGAGATGAGCAGGACAAAGCCCATTGAGAGCATCGCGCCGACAAAGGCCGCTGCGATCAGCGCGGCGGAGGACGACGTGACGCCCCGGCTGAGCAGCAGGATCATCGTGACCGCGACCGTGAACTTGGCCCCGGACGAGATGCCGAGGACGAAGGGCCCGGCGATTGGATTGTGGAAAAACGTCTGCAGCAGGAAGCCCGAGACGGAGAGGGCGCCGCCGAGAATCATCGCCGCAAGCAAGCGGGGCAGGCGGATATTCAGCAGGATGCGGCGCTGCGTGAGGTCGCCGCCGCCGTGGAGAACCGCCCATATTTCAGACGCGGGGAGCCGGACGCTGCCCGCGAGAAGATTCCAGATCAAAAAGGTAACAAGCAGGACGAGGAGCAGCAGGAAACCGCCCCATGTGTGAAGTTTGCGGGTATGTTCCATGCTGCTCCTCCTGTTATGATAATTTTTTTAGGAACCGGAGATCGGCGGCGTCCGGGTTGTTCAAAACGGCGTGGACGTCGAGGATCATGTCGCCGAGGGCGAGCGATTCCTGATAGAAGTTTTTCGTGATACACCAGACATTGCCGGTCTGGACGGCTTTAAAATCCGCAAACAGCGGACTTTTGGCGAGCAGCTCATCGATGGAGGTAATCCCGCCGTCGATGGTGCTGTTGTAGATGAGGACGTCGGCGTCCAGGGCGGTGTCGTAAAAGGACTCCATCTGGATGGTCATTGTGGACAGGGCGTTTTCCTCGCCGCTCTCGTCGAACGAGACATACTCGCCGCCCGCCATACGGATGGCCTTGGCGATATAGTCGCCGGATTTGCGGACATTGACTGCGCCGGACGTCGTGATGTAGAAGAACGCGACGGTCTGGCCCGTCGGCTCCTGGTCGAGCACGGGCGCGAGCGCGGCGATGAGGTCATCATAATATGCGCAGGCCGCGTCCTCTCTGCCGAGCAGGGCGGCATAGAGCTTCAGCCACTCCATGCGGCCCAGCGGCTCCGGCTCGTAGCTTGAGCGCTCGATGAGCACGGGGACGCCGATGCGCTCGAGCTGCTCGATGACCTCGGGCGTATGGTAGATCATCGTGTTCTCGATGGCAAGGTCGCAGCCCGCAGCGAGGATCGTCTCATAGTCCGGGGCGGAATATTTGCCCGCGTAGACCATCGTCCCGGCCTGCATCGCGGCCTTGGCCTCGTCGATATACCAATCCGCCTCCTTCTGGCCGCTGAGGGCAATGGCGTCAATGGCGTCCAGCTGCCGGAAATAGTCCATCGCAGCGGTCGCGACCAGATAGATGTGCGAAAGGGGCCGGGTCAGGACGGTCACATCCGCGGGGACGCCGTCCGGCACGGGCGCGTCCCCGGCGACGATGAGGAATGTTTGATCGTCGCCGATCGTGAGGCGCGTATAGTCCTCGCCCGCGTAGGAAACAGAAAACTGCGTGGCGTATTGAAGCGGGAGCGTCCGGTCAAACGTCAGGTCGTCCCACGAAAGCGCGCTTGCCGGCTCGCTCTGCGCCGGTTCCGGCGCGGCGGTCTCCTGCTGCGGCGCGGCGCAGGCCGCGAAGGCCAGCAGCAGCGCGGCGAGGAGCGCTATAAAGAGCTTCTTCATTCGGCAGCGGTCAGCGTCGCAGAATCGAAGTTCAGCGTGTACTCGATCTCATGCGGGGTGCTCATCGCGGTGGTGTCGCCGATGACCGTGAGCTCGGTGTCAAAGGCCGCGACGGGGATCTCAAATGTGGAGCCGGGCTCGGTCGTGAGGACGTCATAGCGTTCGCCGTCCACGAGCATGTAGTCATATTTGCTGCTGCTCCAGACGACGGTAGCCACGGCCTTGCCGTCCGCGACGGTCAGCGTGCAGGGAGACTGGATATAAGCCTTGCCGGAGCCGCCTGCGAAGGTCAGCTCGGCGGTGTAGGTGCCGTCGGCCAGGGCGAGATCGTCGACGGTCTTGCCGGATTCCTCGACGGGAACGGGGTTGGAGACGGAGACCTTGTGGTCGTACCACGTGCCCTTCTTGCCGATGAGCGCGAGGTCAAATTCCTCGTCCAGCGTAGGAACGGGGATGTCGAAGCCGAAGACCTCGTCAGAGAGGCCGTCGGAATAGGTAACGGTGTCGGTGGTGGGCTGGAGCAGCTCAGCCCCTTCCTTTTCCGCGTCTTCCTTGACGCCGGGGAAGAGGTTGAGGATGCTGGTGCCCGCAAGGCTGACGTGAATAGTCATCTCGCCGTTTTCGACGGTGAGCGTGCCCTTGCCGTCGCAGGCCTCATTGGCATGGAACATGGAGCTGTCGGTGTTGAAGTCGGCAGTATAGACGCCGTCGGGCAGGGCCGGTTCCGCGGGCGTCTCTTCTTCGGCGGACGCATCCGCATCCTCCGCAGTCTCGTCGGTTTCGGGTTCGGCGGGCTGTTCGGTCTGCACGGTCTGTTCCAGCTCTGCAGGTTCGGTCTCTGCGGGCTTGGCCGAGCAGGCGGTCAGCAGCACGAGCAGCATCAGCGCAGCGAGCGCAAGGGCGATGGTCTTTTTCATGATGGTTCCTCCTGAATGGCGCTTGGCTCCGGGGCAGGTCTTCCCCACCCCGGAGCTCAGTTTAAGTCAAATTAGGCGTTCAGCGAGTCGATCGCAGCCTTGGTGTGGGCGACATAGAGCGCCTGCACATCGGCGATCTCGCCGAGGCCGTGGATCTGGCAGTCGACGGTGAAGCCAGCGGCTTCGAACATGGTCTTCCAGGAATCTTCCTCGGAACCGGCCATATCGTTGTTGGCGTGGTCGCCGGCGACGACCATCAGCGGGCGCAGCACGACATTGGTATAGCCCGCAGCCTTGACGGCCTCGATGACAGCCTCGCAGGCGGTCTCTTCCGGCTCGCCCTCGACGGTGCCGATAAAGACGTTCTCATAGCCGAGGTTCTGCATCTGGGTCTGCATCTGGCTGTACGTCACCTTGGCAACGTGCGCGGTGCCGTGGCCCATGAAGACGAACGCGGTGCCCGCGTCCTTCGCGGCGTCGAGGCTCTCAAAGCCCGCATCGGCAACGGCCGCAGCGGTGATCGCCTTGGCGACGGCTTCCTTGTCGGCATTGATGACGGTAGCGTCGGAGCCGACTTCGCCAAGCAGCGGCTCGGCAATGGAGACGGATTCAAACTTGTCCTTATACTGCTCGATGGCTTCGCACATCTCGTCATACTCTGCGCCATGCATCAGGTGCGTCGGCTGGACAACGAGGTTCTTCACGCCATTGGCAACTGCACGGTCGAGCGCCTGGGTCATGTTGTCGATCTTCTCGCCGTCACGGGCCTGGACGTGGTTGATGATGATCTGCGCGGTGAAGGCGCGGCGGACGGACCAGTCGGGATACGCGGCCTGCAGGGCGTCTTCGATGCCCTTGATGTCGGCAACACGGCTGTCATTGTAGGACGTGCCGAAGGAGACAACGAGCAGCTCGTTCTCGCCGATCTCATCCTGATTGCGCGCATCGTCGAGCGAAGCGTCGCCGGTATCGAGGCCGAAGTAATCGGGGCTGGCCTCGTCGCCTTCGACGAGCTCCTTCTGCGCATCGGTCAGGGCGTCCCAGGCGGCCTTGGCCGCTTCGCACTGGGCGTCGGTCTCATCGGTGCGGGACTGGACATAGATCGCGTCGATCAGGGCGGCGACATTGTCGGCGGCTGCCTGATCCAGCTCTTCCTGAGAGGGCTGCGGCTCTTCCGGGGTCTGCTCCTCGGCGGGCGTGGTCTCTTCGGGGGTAGTGGTCTGTTCGGTTTCTGCGGGGTCTACGGTGGGGGTCTCGTCCGCGCTGCTCTTGCAGGCGGAGAGGAGGCTCAGCAGCATCACGGCTGCGAGCACAAGCGCGAGGGTCTTTTTCATGTGAGGTCTACCTCTTTTCTAAAATGTTCTGAAAAATATAAAAACGGCTGCGCTGGCGCAGCCGTTCTCCCTAGCCGTATCGAATGTCGTCTTCCAAGGCGGAAGACCATACAAACTTGCAGGAAGGCCGACCCGTGGACAGCGGATCTGAGATTCCACGCCAAGGCAGGTCTCCTGACTTCGTTCTTCGCGGCTCTGCCCTTCCCGGTTTCCCAGTGGTAAGGACGCACACACCGGCCATCTGGCCGGTCCGGCGCTTCCTTTGCAGGTCCGCTCCCGTACACAGTGACTGCATCGCTCCGGATTCTCACCGGATTCCCTTTTCACCCGCCTTGCGGTGGGCACCTTGGCGCTACAATTTTATATTGTTTCAGACAGTCCACATTATAACACGCATCGGGAAAGAGTCAACCGGAGAAATCGACAGTTTTCCCCGGTCGGCAGCCGCATTTCCCGGCGAGAATGCCCGAAAACGGGAAAGTGCCCGGCGGACACAGGGTCCGCCGGGCGCTTTGGGCGTTCCGCAAGAGATTACTGCATAAACGTGCCCGCGATCATCTGGTCGATGTAGGCGAGGTACTTCTCCTGCACGTCGGCGGGAACAAGATCGCTCAGCGCGCCGGCGGAGAGGGTGTTGTTCTGCAGCGTGCCGTAGAGCGTCGCGCCGCCGAAGGTGCCGTCGATGACAGCCTGCATGGAGGCGACGATCATGGCGGAGTTGTCGGTGACCTGAGAGCAGATGATGCACTCGTTCTGGCCGAGGATGTCGGCAGGCTGGCCGATGTCGTAGATCTTGACTTCGCCCGCGGCGGCGTTGGCCGCGTCGATGGCCTCGCGCGCGCCGGAGTCGACGGCGGAAGCGTCGCCGAAGAAGACGTCAGCGCCCTGGGCGATCAGCTCAGTGGCAAATTCCTTGCCCTTCGGGGCGTCGGAGAAGGAGTTGGCATAGGGGACGTTGAGCAGCTCGACGGTCTTGCCTTCCTGCTCGGCGACGTACTTGGCCGCCTCTTCAAAGCCCGCGATCTTGCCCTTGGTGGTGTCGAGCTCCATGCCGCCGATGAAGCCGAGCTTGCCGCTCTCGGTCATGAGGCCGGCGAGGGCGCCCGCGATCCAGCCGATCTGCTGCGCGTTCGGGAGCAGGGAGGAGACGTTGCCGTTGACGGCCTTGTCGGGGGTATCTTCCGCACCGTTCAGCAGGGCGAAGGCCACGTCGGGATATTCCTCAGCCGCCTGCAGGACGGCGTCGGTGTACTGGTTGCCGGGGGCGTAGATCATGTCGTAGCCGAGGGTGCAGTAGGCGACGATGGAATCATAGTAGGCGTCCTGCGAGATGGAGTCGGTGACCTCGGTCTCCCAGCCCATCTTTTCGGCCGCGGCGATCATGGCGTTGTAGCAGGCCGCGCCCCAGCCGCCGTCGTTGATGCTGGAGTCGCAGATCATGGCGACCTTATAGGCAGAGCCGTCAGCCTTGGTGGTAGCGGTGGGCTCTTCCGTGACAACGGGTTCATCGGTCGTGTCGGCGGGCTCGGTGGTGTCAGCCGGTTCGGCAGCGGTGTCGGTCGTGTCGGTCTTGCTGGTGTCGTCCGCAGGAGCCGCGGTGTCGGTCTTCGCAGTACCGGCACACGCCGCCAGCGACAGGAGCATGACAAGCGCCAGAAGCATTGCAATAATCTTTTTCATTTTTTGTCCTCCATAGAATATTAGGATTCTGCAGCAGCGCACAATGCGGTGCTGCCATAAGTTTATAACAACGCCGAAGCGTTATTACCGGTTTACCGCTGTTCACGGCGGTAGGGCTTGCCGTTGGCCTTGGGTCCGGCCTGGCGGGCGCCGATGAGCGTGAGGACGACGACCGTCGCCACGTAGGGGATCATCTGGAAGAACTGATACGGGATGGCGATGCCGGAGACCTGGAGGCGGATCTGGAGCGCGTCGCAGAAGCCGAAGAACAGGCAGGCCAGCAGGATGCCGCCCGCGTTCCAGCGGCCGAAGATGACGGCGGCCAGCGCGATGAAGCCGCGCCCGGCGACGATACCATCGGTATAGGTGCTGGAATAGCAGGTGGTGAGGTACGCGCCGCCGATGCCGGACAGGGCGCCGCAGATCACGCAGGCGAGGTACTTCACGCCGACGACCGGGATGCCGAGCGTGGCGGCGGCCTGCGGATGCTCGCCGACGGCCTTATAGCTCAGGCCCGCGCGGGTCTTGCCGAAGAAGATGGCCGTGAAGAGGACGAGCAGGAATGTGAGATAGACCATCGGGCTCTGGTCGAAGAGCAGCGGCCCGAGCACCGGGATGTCCTTCAGGCCGGGGATGGCGACGGAGGACATGGTGGTGATCTGCTTGAGGTCGGACCCGGTGCCGAAGTAGACGCGGTAGATGAAGGACGCGAGCGCCGGGGCGAAGATGTTGACGGCCATGCCGTAGACGGTATGGTCGGCGCAGAGCGTGACCGTGGAGAACGCGTAGATCATGTTGACGATCACGCCCGCAAGCGCGCCGCAGAGCAGGCCCAGCCAGTTCGATCCCGTGACATAGCAGACGAGGAAGCCGACGAGCGCGCCGATGGAGGCGAGGCCCTCGAGGCCGATGTTGACCATGCCCGCGCGCTGGCCGTAGAGCTCAGCCAGGGAGATGAGCAGCACGGGGATGGCGAGACGGACCGTTGCAAGAAGGAGGCTCGAGATCCAATCCATTACGCTTCACCCGCCTTTCTGCCGTGGAAGACGCGGCTGCGCCACGCCTGGAATTCCGGGAGCTTGGTCAGCGCCATGCCAGCGACGGAGAAGACGATGACAAGCGCCTGAATGATGTCGGACACGCTGGTAGGCACGCCGGTAGCGGCCTGCATGGTGGTGGAGCCGACGCGGAGCACCGCGAAAAACAGCGCGACGACCATCGTCGCGATCGGGTGCAGCTGGCCGATGAGGGCCATCGCCACGCCGTCGAAGCCGTAGCCCGCGCCGTAGCCGTTGATGAGGCGGAACTGCGTACCGAGCAGCTCCGCGCCGCCGCCGAGACCGGCAATCGCGCCGGAGACAATGAAGCTGGCGAGCATAAAGCGCTTGACGGGAATGCCGTTGAAGCGGCTGGCCGTGAGGTTGCAGCCGACGGCGCGCAGGCGGAAGCCCGCGCTCGTCCAGAACAGGACGTAATAGAGGATCAGGCCGACCGCGACCGCGATCACAAAGCCCCAAGTGAAGCGCATCCCGGTGATGATGCGCGGAAGATGCACCTCATCGGCGATGGCGGGTGTCTGCGGGACGGAGGCATCGCGGATCCAGCTGGTGTAGATGACGCCCATGAAGAGCGTGGCGACATAGTTGAGCATGATGGAGATGATCATCTCGTTCTGCCCGCGGCCGATTTTCAGCACGCCGGGAATCATGCCCCAGAAGCCGCCGGCCACCGCGCCGGCCAGCAGCGCGAGCAGCACGCCGGCAAAGCCGGTCAGGCCGGTGAAATAGCAGGTCAGGAACGCGGCGATGGAGCCCATCAGGAACTGCCCCTCGCCGCCGAGGTTGAACACGCCGCACTTATACGCGAAGCAGGCGCAGAGGGCCGTGAAGATCAGGGGCGTGGCCTTGGTGAGCGTGGTACCGATGCCGGCCTTGGAGCCGAACGCGCCCTGGAACAGGAACTTCACGGCAAGGAACGGGTTCGCGCCGAGGGCAGCCATGATGATACCACCGATCAGGAACGCGAGCAGAACGGACAGCAGCGGCACAAGGAACGCGCCGAACGCTTTTTTCACTTTTCCCATACCTCTCCCCCTCACTTACCGGTCATGGCCAGGCTGATCTCGTTGATCGGCGGCTTGCTGCCGGAGAATTCGCCCATGATGCGGCCTTCGAAGCAGACGACGATCCGGTCGGACATCTCGAGGATCTCGTCAAAGTCGGCGCTGATGAGCAGAATGCCGACGCCGCGGGCGCGGGCGGCGATCATCTGGTCGTGGACAAAGCTGGTCGCGCCGATGTCGAGGCCGCGCGTAGGATGCGCCATGACGAGGACGGACGGGCCGCTCTCGAGCTCGCGGGCGATGATGACCTTCTGCTGGTTGCCGCCGGACAGCTCGCGCACGCTCTGGCTGTCAGAGGTGGCGCGGACATCATATTTTTCCATCATGGACTGCGCGTAGGCGTGGATGGCGCGCTTGTTCAGGCGCAAACCATGACCGTGGCTGAAGCGCGGATCGTCGGTATCCTTGAGGACAAGATTTTCCGCGATCGACATATCGCCGATCAGGCCCTGCAGGTTGCGGTCCTCGGGGACGTGGCTGACGCCGTGCTCGATGAAGCCGTTCGGGTCGAAGACGGCGACGCGGTCACCCTTGAGCCGGACCGTGCCGCCCTCCGGGGCGATGACGCCGGTGATGAGCTGGGCCAGCTGGGTCTGGCCGTTGCCGTCGACACCCGCGACGCCGACGATCTCTCCGGCGTGGATGCGGAGCGACAGATCGGCGAGGCCGCTGTGCTTGCTCTCCTTGTTATAGTCCACATGGTCGAGCTCCGCGACGATCTCATGGCCGGAGGCGTCGACCTTTTCATAGTGTGACTCGGTCAGCTCTTTGCCAATCATCATGCCGGCGAGCTTCTGGCCGTCGGTCTCGGCGCGGTCGACCGTGCCGACGACCTTGCCGAGGCGGAGAATGGTGATGCGGTCGGAGATGCGGAGCACCTCGCGCATTTTATGACTGATGAAGATGATGGATTTGCCCTCGCCGACAAGCTTCTGCATGATGGCGAACAGTCCCTCGACCTCGATGTCGGTCAGGGCGGCGGAGGGCTCGTCAAGGATCAGCAACTCGGCCCCGTGGTAGAGGGCCTTGAGGATCTCGGTGCGCTGCTGTTCGCCGACGGAGATCTCCGTGATGAGCTTGTCGAGCTGGACGTCGAGGCCGTATTTTTCCGAAAGCGCCTCGATCTCCTTTCTGCGGGCCGCGCGGTCGATAAATAGGCCCTTGGCGTGTTTGTCGCCGAGGATGATGTTGTCAAAGACGGTCATCGCCTCGACGAGCATGAAGTGCTGATGCACCATGCCGATGCCAAGCTTGACCGCCTGGCTCGGCGATTCGATGCGGACCTCCTGCCCGTTCAGAAAGATCTTGCCCTCAGTGGGCTGGTAGAGGCCGATGAGGATATTCATGAGCGTCGATTTCCCCGCGCCGTTCTCTCCGAGGAGCGTATGTACCTCGCCCTTGGCGACAGAGAAATTGATGTCCTGATTGGCGTAAAAGTTGCCGAACCGTTTGCTGATGTGCTCCATGCGCAGCAATTCACTCAATCCCGGCTTCCTCCTTTTTTCTCTTGATATTCCGAGTATATCACGTGCCTGGGTGGATGAAAAGAAATTTTGTTCCGGTTTTCCTTTTTCTCCGTTTTGCCGAAAATATGTCCAGATATTGGGGCGCATTTTCGGGCTTTACCAAATTTCGCAGGCCGGAGCGGCCCACCGCAGCTCTGCCCACGGTTCCGCGTCCTCCGGCGCGGCGATCCATGCGTTCACACCGCCCCACGGGCGGCTATCCCGTTTGCCGGGGATCGAGCCGATCCAGTCGAGCGTATAGCAGTCCGCGTGGAACTTTCCGCTGTTTTTCACATGGTTCCAGACGCCGAGCACCAGCCGCCGCAGCTCCAGCGCAATATCCTGCGCGTTCGAGATCGTATCGCGCAGTCCGCGGTATTCAAACCACCAGCAATCGCTGCCGCTCATCCGTTCGTTGATGATGCGCCCGCCGCAGCCGAGGATCTTCTCAATATGTGACATATCGTAGGCGTAATATAGAGAATGGAATTGCCGAGCGTTTCATGGTTTCCGTTTCCGACCGAAAACGGAACGCCTGCCTTTGCGCTGACCGTGCCGTCGCCGGTCGCGTCGATGAAATAGTCCGCTTCAATATGAAACTGCCGCTCGCTGCTCTGCTGCACGCCGCGCAGTGCCGCGCAGACGCCCGCCGGGCCGCCACCGATCACTGCCAACTGTGTTCTCATCGTCTGCATGATACCACCTGTACCTCGATTGCACATACTTTTTGCAGTTCAGTTTTTGTAAGATGTATACAAATCACGACATCAAAAATTGTGCGTTTTTACTATCAAATATCTTTTTTCCTGCGATATTTCTTATCGTTGTGCCTATCATAGCAAGTTTTTCTGCCTTCTGCATTGAATTTTCTGCATGATTTCTGGACAAATCCGCACTGTAACTTGACCATACTTCCGTTCTATGCTACACTTCAGAAAGATGATAAAATAGGGTGGTTATATGCCGATCTCGTTCGAAAAAATCGGGCAATACCTGCACTATCTGTCCGAGGTACACGGCGTCCAGTTCTGCATCAAGGATTTCTGCGGCTTCGTCGCCATCAACAAGCAGCTCGACGAGACGCTCCGCCCCTTTCTCGCGCACACAAATCCATTCTGTATGTTGAATCCTCCATTTGTTATATTTTCTTGCTCCCTAACAAGCTAAAAACCGCCATGCAGGTCTGGCCCTGCATAGCGGCAAAAAGAGCTGTCAATGAACGAACGATTACACAAATGGGGGATTGCGAAATGCTATGCTGACCGTTATAATATCCTTGTAGCGCAGTTCTCTGCTGTGCGGGTGCCCGTAACACCTGTGCAGGTGTGCAGGAGCTGGAACCTCTTGCACACTGCTACGTTTCTTACTTGTTGACATTGGCATAATATATATAAGCTTATATATCAAGTGGATATTTCCATGTTAAATGTAAACATTTCATGAATACAGAAAGATAGGGATTCTATGCCACAAGCGCAAGAAAAGAAGCAAACAACACAAGCTCAGAAAAAAGCCATGTTGAAATATCAGGCAAAGTACATTGAAATGCGCTTGCGGGTAACGCCGGAATACCACAACGAAATCTCTGCGCATGCACGACAGATGGGCGAAAGCGACGCAGCGTTCTTACGCCGCGCTGTCACCGAAACAATGATCCGGGATGTCGAAAAGCTGAACTCCACTGACCATACTGTATAAATAGATAAATTGTGTGCGCTGCCCGGTCTGAGCCAAGCAGCGCACATTTTAAACTCGCAGTACTTTTACACACTGCTTTATAAAAATGCGCATGATGCACATTTTTGATTTTTTGATCTTCCGCGTTTCAAAATCCATGCAGCTGGCCAGCCGTGCTGTGCCTGCCGCGTTTTGATCACCAGCATTGATTTCCGAATCCTTGGCTGTGTCTGAATGCCGCGATCGAGCGTCGTTCGATCTCCGACCAGACGTGCATCCGTCCGTGCTCTGGAGATTGCCGTGTATATTAAATTCCGTTTTACCAGCGGCATTCCGCTTTTACCGCAGTAGATGATAATAAGCTCGTCCAGCCGCTCGTAAATCTCATAGGCATTTTTGACCTCAGCAATACCTCAACTGGCTCATCGTCGCAAAGCCTCTGCGCCGCTACTCGCTTGCAGCAGGCAATGCCATCACTGTGGCGGACTTTTTGTCCAACCGCTTCCACGAAAAGAAAAAGGTCATCATGGCCATCGCGTCGGTGTTCATTCTGGTATTTTTCGCCGTATATGCCGGCAGCTGCTTTGTCACCTGCGGCAAGCTGTTCTCCAAGCTGTTTGGCCAGAACTACCAGCTCATGATGGTCGTCGGCGCGCTGTTCGTGCTGCTGTACACGTTCCTCGGCGGCTTCCTTGCCGAATCTGCGTCCGACTTCATGCAGGCCGTTGTGATGATTATTGCGCTCGTGCTTGTACTCACGCTGGGCGTTTCCGCCGCGGGCGGCTTCCTTGCCGTCCTTGAAAATGCGCGCCAGATTCCCGGCTTCTTTGACTTCTTCTTCACCGCCACGCCGCAGGTAGATGCAAACGGCGTACAGCAGCTCACAGCTGCCGGCCAGCCGTTCTTCGGGGATGCGCAGCCCTACCCCCTGCTCACCATTCTCTCAGAGCTTGCCTGGGGCCTTGGCTACTTCGGTATGGTCATTGCGCTGGATGAAAACAGCATCATCTTTACGCTCGTGTCGTTTGCGTGGGCCGGCTTTGGCGCCACGTTCGGCCCGCTGGTGCTCTTCTCCCTGTTCTGGAAGCGCACCACCCGCGCCGGCGCCATCGCCGGTATGATCGGCGGCGGCATGGTGTTCTTCTGGAAGCTCGTGCTCAAGCCGCTCGGCGGCCTGTGGGGCATTTACGAGCTGTTGCCCGCCTTCCCTGTTCTCCTGCCTGCTCATCGTCGTGGTGTCGCTCCTGACCCCCGCCCCCAGTCAGGAAATTCAGGATGAATTTGAAAAAGCCAAAACCATCGGCCGATCGATCAAAGCCCCCGGCGCATCCGTTCAGCTGCGCCGGGGGCCTGTTTTGCACAAAAAAAGTGGTGTATCCGACCCGGATACACCACTTTTTGCGTTTTTTATTTCTGCACCAGATGCACGGCAAACCCGCCGAAGTCGCCCTCCAGATAAGCCAGCGTCATCCGGTCGCCCTTATATTTGACAGACTCCGGAATGATATGGTAGCCGCGCTTTTCCAGCTCCGCCACGGCCATGCTGACCTTGTTCGTGCGAATGGCAATGTGTCCGTTCACACCGCGTCCGCAGCCCTTCATGACCTCAATGGCGTCGGTAGAGAAGTTCGAGCTGTTGCCGATCTTTGCCGGGAAGCTGAACGCATCCGTCAGCTTGTCGCACACTGCCTGCGCCTCGGCGTCATCCTTGCAGTTCACGCCCACATGGCCGACCTCAAAGCCGAGGATTGCCGCCCGCGCTGCCTTGCACAGCTGCGTGATCTTTTCAAAGTTGTGCGCGGCAATGTCCGCCTTCGTGCACACCCAGCTGCCGCCAATGGCATGAACAAACGGCGCGGCGCTGTACTCGCCGCAGTTTTTCTCATTCACACCGCCTGTGGGCACAAAGCGGATCGAGCCAAACGGCGCGCTGAGCGCCTTCATGGCCGAAAGCCCGCCATACACCCCCGCCGGGAAGAACTTGAGCACCGAAAGCCCGCGTTTCATGGCCGCCATGATCTCCGTCGGCGTCACGCAGCCGGGCACAATGGTCACATCATGCTCCACACACCACGCCACGACCTCGTCGTCGTAGCCCGGCGACACGATAAACTGCGCACCGGCGTCCACTGCGCGCCGGCACTGCTCCAGCGTCACCACCGTACCGGCGCCAACGACCATCTCGCCGCATTCCTGCGCCACTGCGCGAATGGAATCCTCTGCCGCCGCCGTGCGGAATGTGATCTCCATCACGTCCACACCGCCGGCCAGCAGTGCCCGCGCCGTGGGCACTGCATCCGCCGCATTTTCCAGCACCACCACCGGCACAAGGCCGGCATTGGACATTCTTTCAGAAACCGTCATAAAGCTTCCTCCGGATTTTATTTGTAGCTGACAAGTGCTTCGATCTCCACCGCAATGTTGCCGGGCAGCACGTTCATGCCGACCGCCGAGCGCGTGGGCAGACCGATCTCGTCGCCAAACACATCCTGCAGCAGCTTCGTCGCGCCGTTTGCGACCTGCGGCTGCTCATAAAAATCATCCGCACTGGCCACGAACACCGTGATCTTGTCAAAGCTGCAAATGCGGTCCAGCGACCCAAGGTCGCGCTCCAGCACGGCCAGCACGTTCATCATGGCGTTGCGCGCCCACTTCTGGCCCTGCTCCGTGGTGTATTCCTGGCCCAGCTTGCCGAACGACTCCTCGCCCGGGATGTTGCAGCCGCAGCCGGAAACATACATCAGCTTGTTTTCGCCAAACGTCTTGGTCGGGGCATACAAACCGCCCTTGCCCGGAGCCGCAGGCAGCGTCACGCCAAGTTCTTTCAGTTTTTCAGCATACATTTGGAGTTCCTCCTTATGAAATATCAAAACAGTCTGCGTCCGCCGGGCCGCACCTGCCGCCCGGCCGACGCCTCCATAGTAATACAAACCGCGTGGTTTGTAAACCCGTCCGAATGGTTATTGCAGCTTGCCGCGGCCCGCCACGATCTCCGTGCGCAGCACGCCGCCGTCCGCCACATAGATCTGGTTCTGCAAATTGACCGTCGGGCAAATATGCACCGGGATCGCCTCCAGCATATCGCCGACCTTCAGCTCCGGCATCGGCCCCTCTGCCGTGACCATGCCGTGCTCCTCCGTCAAGCGGCGGATGCGCAGCTCGGGATACTGCGGGAACCAGGCGTAGCCCTCAAAGAAATACGGCGGCTGATCCAGCTGCGGGTCGGTCGCAAACGTCTTGCACCCGCCGTCCACGACCACATAGTCCTTGTGTACGCTCACAACGGTCACGACCAGCCGCGCCGAAACGTTTTCCAGCGGCGCGCCGCACTCTTTATACATCATATAGTCGCTGAACACATACGTGCCCGGGCGAATTTCATCCGCCTGCCCCGACTGCGCCACATATTTGCCCGTGGGCGACGAGCCGCCGCTGATCTCCAGCTTGCGCCCGCAGATCTCCTCCGCCGTCTTGCGGTACTGCGCCAGCAGCCCGCCCTCGCGCGCACCGGCCAGCGCCGGGTCGTCAATGCCGCCGTTCAGGCCGCGGAACGTGTAAAGCCCCGTCAGCTTTAAATTCGGGCATGACTCCACGAACTGCACCAGCGGCGCAAAGTCCGCCATTTCCGCGCCCGTGCGCCCGCCGCCGCAATCGACCTCGATGCGTACCTCCAGCACCACGTCGTGCGCCTTGGCCGCCTCGGCCAGCGGCGTGCCCTGCGCAATGCTGTCCACAGCCAGGATCAGCCGGTCCACGCGCTGTGCCAGCGCGCACGCGCGGCGCAGCTTTTCCGCGCCCACCAGCGGGTAGGCGATGAAAATGTCGCGCAGCCCGGCGTCGGCCATGACCTCGGCCTCGGACACCTTGCAGCTCGTAATGCCGCGCGCGCCCAGCTGCTGCTGCAGCTTTGCAAAATACGGCGTCTTGTGCGTTTTGATGTGCGGGCGCAGCGTGCAGCCATTCGCGTCGGCCACCTGCTGCATCCGCTTGATATTTTCGCGGGTCATCGGCTCGTCCACGACCAGGCAGGGCGTGTTGAGTTGGGAATAATAGGCTTCAAACATAGCGATCCTCCTGTCTGCTTCAGCAAAAGAGCATCCGCGTTTCCACGACCTGCCCGTTATATACATAAATTCTCGGCACGCGCGCGGTGATCTGACACGTTGTCCAGCCGTTCACGCCATATTCCGTGTCGGCCGACAAGCTGTCCGGCGTCACCTCGCACGTTTCGGACTGCCCCAGCAAAATGGCGTCGTCGCCGGGCTTCACGTCCAGCCCCGTCACGTTTGCCATGGTGTAGTCCATGCAGACCTTCGCGCACTGCGGCACGATATGGTCGCTGATGATTATGCGCGCGCGGTTGGAATAGCTGCGGTTATACCCGTCTGCGTACCCCGCGGAGATGACCGCGATCTTTTCATGCCCGGTCGTCTTGTAGATGCGCCCATAGCTGACGCTCTCCCCCGGCTCCAGATCAAGCACGGATACGACCTTCGCGCACCAGCGCATGATGCGCCTGAGATCCATTTTGGCTGCCCACGCCTCGTCCATGCTCTGCCCAAAGCCCAGCATTCCAACGCGGATCATATCGAGCTTCCACTCCGGGTGGCACAAAAACGGGCACGTGCTCGTGCAGTGCCGCAGCCCCACGTCATAGCCCTTTTCCTGCAGCGCTTCTGCCACCGCCGCAAAGGCTTCATACTGTCTCTGCGTAAAGGCCACGTCCTCCGGGTCCGCACTGTCCGCGCAGGAAAAATGCGTATAAATGCCCGTCACATGCAGCGGCTCCAAAGCAAAGATCTCCTCTGCCTGCCGCACCGCGCCGTCCGTGCGGCCCACGCGGGCAAACAGCCCCGTGCGGTTCATGCCGGTGTCGATCTTAATGTGGCAGTCCATGCGCTTGCCGCACCGCTGCAAAACCTCCGCCACGTGGCGGCTGTACTCCAGGGAACAGGAATTGATGGTAATGCGGTTGTCCGCCGCCAGCTCGATCTCCGGGTCCTGCAGGGCGCCGAACAGCAAGATCGGCTTTTCCACGCCGGCCCTGCGGATGGAAAGCGCCTCGTCGATGGTCGCCACGGCGTACCAGTCCACAAGCTCCTCGCTGTATTTTGCGCACACGGGCGTGCCGTGGCCATAGGCGTCCGCCTTGAGCACAAACAGCAGCTTGCAGTCCGGCCCAATGGCCGCGCGCACCTGCCGCAGATTGTGCTGCATTTTGTTCAGATCGATCTCGGCATACGTTCGATAGGGATAGGTGTTCATGCTTTCAACCCTCATGGCGGCAAAGAGAATGAGGCAGGCCCCATTCTCTTCGCCATAGTATTATGATACTTCTTAAAATTACTTCGCCGCAAGGTCGGTTCTGCCGGCCAGAACGGTGTCCAGGATCTCCTGTTCGCTCTTACCGCTGCGCTTGGTGCACAGGGTCACAACGACGCAGATGACGCTCGTCAAAACGGCGCAGGGGATAGCCGGGCCGGAGAAATCTCTGTCCAGCAGGTCCGCAAGGCTCGGAATGAGCAGATAGCACAGGCCGAACAGCGTGCCGCCGACCATGCTGCACATACCGGCAGCAGCCGTCACGCGCTTCGTCCACAGACGGCCGATGATGAGCGTGAGCACCATGCCGGGCATCATTGCGCCAAGCACGTTGTTGATAAACGCCATAACGCCGTCCGCCTTCAGCGAAACAAGGAACGAAGCAAACAGCGTGATGACGACCGCGATGCGGGATGCGTTCTTCATCTTGTTTTCGGGAATGCGCTTGCCGTGGTTGAACAGGGGATAGATGTCCTCCATGAGGATCGTCGCACCCGCAATGGCGTCCGAGTCGCCGGAGGACAGCGTCGCGGACAGGCCGGACACCATCAGCAGCAGGCCAAGCGCCGGAGCCAGAACGTTCGTTGCCATGTAGGCGAACGCGAAGTCCGGGTTCTCCAGGACTGCCAGCACCTCATTGGCGGACGCCATGGTGTAGGCGGACATACCGATGATAGACGGAACGAGCGAGAACAGCAGCGTCATAATGGCTGCAAAGATGAAGCCCTTGCGCGCCGTCTTGGGGTCCTTCGCGGTGTAGATACGGGTGCGGAACGTCGGCGCGCCCATCTCGCCAAGGGCCGACGCCACAATGAGTGAAATTGCCGCCATAAACCCGGTCGAGCCAAGGCCATAGAACGTCATGGCGCCGTTGTTGCCGGCCGCCTCATACGTCGCGCGGATGGCGTCCCAGCCGCCCGCGGACGGAACTGCCTTAATGATGATGGCCGCAAAGCCAACGAGCAAAATGCCCAGCTGAATGACGTCGGTCCACACAACGGCCAGATAACCGCCAACGTAAACATACACGCCGAACGCCAGCACGCACACGATCTTGGAGACCAGCACGTCCATGCCGGTCAAAAACTGCAGATACTTTGCGCCGCCGTTGATGGAGGAGGCAATGAAGATCCATTCTGCAATGAACGTCAGGATGCCCGTGAGCTTGCGCACGGAGCTGCTGCCGTCAAAATAATACTGTGCTTCTTCCGACATCGTGATGAAGTTCTTCTCACGCAGGCCGGAGAACAGCAGGCCAATGAGCACCAGCGCCAGGCAGCAGCCAAGACCATAGGTCGAGCCGCCCCAGCCGCTGCGGAAACCATTAGAAATGGCGCCCATCGAAGAGCCGGTGCCGATCATCGTCGCGCCGATCGTGCCGAAGATCATCAGCAGGTTCAGGCCGCGGCCGCCGGTCAGGTAGTCCGTGCCCTCGCTCTTACCGCGGGAGGAATACCAGCCGATGAAGATCATCACGGCGATATAAACCACAAATGCTACAAGAAATACAGTCGGACTTGTTCCACCAGTCATGTTTTTTTCCTCTTTTTCTGTAAAATTTTGCACTCTCTTTTTAACTGACTTTCGGTTTTTATCTCTTTAAGCGCCTCTCACCTCCCTGCAGAACTGATGCAGCCGCTCCACGGCTGCTTGCAGCATACCCTCTTCACAGGTATAAGCAACACGAATATGTCCCTCGCCGCACGCGCCGAATGCGCTGCCCGGAATGCAGACGACCTTCTGGCGCTCGAGCAGCTGCTCGCAGAATTCCTGGCTCGTCAGGCCGAACGCGCTGATGTCCGGGAAAGCGTAGAACGCGCCCTCCGGCTGGGAGCAGACAATGCCGTCGATCCCGGCCAGCCCGGCCAGCAGCAGCTTTCGGCGGCCCGCAAATACGGTGCACAGCTGTTCGCTCAGCTCCGGATGCTCCAGCGCGATCGCCGCAGCATACTGCCCTGGCGCGTTGGCGCAGGCGTTGAAGTTTTCCTGGCACTTGACCATGCGGTCAATGATGTCCGCCGGTCCAGCGGCATAACCAATGCGCCAGCCCGTCATGGCATAGGACTTGGAGAAGCTGTTCACCACCACGGTGCGCGCCTTCATGCCCGGCAGCTCCGCAATGGAGCGGAACTTTGCACCGGTATACAGCAGCGTGTTATACACCTCGTCCGAGATGACCAGCAGATCGTGCTTTTCGGCAATGGCCGCGATGGCAGCCAGCTGCTCGTCGGAATAAACCTCGCCGGTGGGATTGTTCGGCGAGTTGACCATGATGGCCTTTGTCCTTGGCGTGATCAGCGATTCGATCACGTCCGGCTGCATGGCGAACCGGTCCTCCGCCTTTGTGGGCACGCGCACGGGCACGCCGCCGCAATACTGCACCTGCGCCACATAGTTGAGCCACTGCGGATCCTGGATCAGGATCTCGTCGCCGTCGTTCAGGATCACAAGGAACAGCAGCGATAAAGCTCCCATACCGCCGTTTGTAATGATGATCTCCTGCGCTGGGTCATAGCCCACTGGCGCAACAGACGCGCGTTCCGCAATGGCGCGGCGCAGCTGCATCGTACCGGCGTTCGGCGTGTAGTGCGTCAGCCCCTGCTGCAGCGCTTCCGCGCCTGCTCTGCACACCAGCTCCGGCGTGGGCATATCCGGCTCGCCGATGCCCATGCTGATGACGTCCGTCATCGTGGCCGCGCGGTCAAACATGGCACGAATGGCACCCTGCTTCAGCTTCTTTGCTTTTTCATTGCGAAAATCCATAGTATAACCCCCAAAAAACACCTTACTGCGCAGTAAAAACCACAAAAAAGCGCTTATAAATCACAGTTGAAGCCTGTAGAATGACCTGATACCCTCCCTGTCGGCCCCCAGCAAGCTGCCAGCACGACCGTGAAAAGCGTCCGTCGGTATCCCAACAGGATACTATGATGATACACTTATGAAAAAGTTCTGTCAAACTTTTTTTCAGCTTTTTATCAGCAAATCATATTTTTTGTTGAATCGTTCCAAAATGAAGCATTTTGATTTGTTGTTTTTGCTGTATTTAAGTCATTGCCTTTCTTCCGATCCTGTAAAAAAGAAAACCAGGCTGCCGGCATTGGCAGCCCGGGGCAAGATCTTCGTCTATAAAATGAGATCCTTCGTCATTTCTGTCCAGATTCCTTGCGGATCGTTTCCAGATAATTATACAGCGTAAATTTGGAAATATTGAGCACATCACAGACCTTTGATCCGGACTTCGTGATGAGGAACGCTCCGCGCCGGTCCAGCAGCTCCACAATGCGCATTTTATCCTCTTTCGTCATGGCCGACGGGTTTTTGCCCACCTCCAGCAGCGCAGAATTGATGAGATAGTCCAGCATCTTGTTCACGTCGCCGCGGTAAAGCTCCATGGCGTCGCCGCTTTCCTCCGTGCGGTTCTGTTTGTGCAGATACTGCTCATATTTGATGGACTCCGTCACGTCCTCGTTGATGGCGATGGACGCCACAGCCACGCCCGCGCCATTGCGGAAAAACAGTGTGGATGAGCGCAGGATCTTGCCGTTTTCGGCATACGTCAGCGTATTGAAGCAGTTGCCCTCGTTGCTGCCGTTATAGCGCAGCGCACGCAGGCCCAGCAGATCGCCCGTGCCGCCGACTTTGCGCCCCGTCACCTCGCCGTTGCGAATATCCACGATCGTGTGCTCATAGTCCAGCGACAGATCATGCACCACAAACTCCACGTTTTTTCCAAAATGCCCCTCTAAAATGTCCAAAATATCCGTGATAAGTTTCTTGTTCTGCTTGTAGTATGATTCCATTCCGTACCCCCAGTTTCCCCGCTTTTACACTTTGTGCCGCGCCCCCAGCAGCAGCACGCCCGCTCAGTCTGTTCTGCCAAGCAGGCCCGAGATCGCCCGTGCGCACGAGCAGACTGCATTGGAAAAGAAGATCTCCCGCTCTGCGCTCAAACGCGCTGTCGGCAAGGACACGCTGATCGCCCCGAGCGGCGCGCCGTGAAAGTCCAGCAGCGGCGCGGCAATGCAGCTGACGCCCAGCTCATGCTCCTCGCGGTCGGCGGCCCAGCCGTTCTGCCGGGCCTTGACCAGCTCGGCGATCAGATCCGCGTAATCGACAATGGTGTGCGGCGTGAAGCGGGTGATGACCGTCCGCTGCCAGATGGCCGCGACCTCCGCCTCCGGCAGGCAGGATAAAATGCTTTTGCCCACCGCCGTGCAGTACATCGGGTTGCGCAGCCCCACAAACGACGCCATGCGCACCGTGCTGTCGCCCATATTCTCTTTGTAGAGGTACACGACCTCGTCGCCGTCGCGCACGACCAGATGGATGGCCTCGTGCGTTGTCGCCGCCAGATGCTCCAGATATGGCCGCGCCAGCGACACGATATTCATGCCGCCCACCGCGCGGCTGCCCACCTCAAACAGGCGCATCGTCAGCCGGTATTTGCCGGATTCGATGTCTTTTTGCACATACCCGCGCGCCACGAGCGCAGCCAGCAGCCGGTGCGTCGTGCTCGTATGCAGTCCGACTGCGGCGGACAGGTCGCTCAGCGCCATGCCGCGCGGTGCATTGGACAGCGCCTCAACAATATCAAACAGCCGGTCGATCGACTGCACGGGCGAATGCCCTTTCTCCATGCTCGTTACCTTCCCCAATCTTTCCCGGGGCAAAGATATGCTCCGCCCCACACTCGTATAACTTTACTATAACACCCCGCGTGCGTCTGCGTCAATGCGCATTCCCGGCATAAAACGAATTTTTTCGCCCCGCCGCCGACTTTCGGGAAAAAACCTATTGACAATTTTCGCCGCATTCTGTTATGATGGCATTGAGCAGATTTTTGCGATATGAAACATCATTCCACATTATGAAATTGCAGAGGAGCGTGACATCACCTTGCGTGAAAAAACCGTCGAATGGGCTCTAAAGGAAAAGATCATCGCCATTGTCCGCGGTATGGAGGCAAAGGACTGTCTGCGCGTAGCGCAGGCGCTCTATGACGGCGGTATCCGCCTCATGGAGATCACCTATGACCAGCGCGACCCGGCCCAGTGGGCCAAAACCGCCGATGCCATCGGCAAGATCGCCGAAGCATTCGAGGGCCGCATGCTCGTCGGCGCGGGCACCGTCACCACGCCGGAGCTTGTCACGCGCACGCGTGACGCGGGCGGCCAGTTCATCATCTCCCCGGACACAAATCCGGCCGTTATTGCCCGCACGCGGGAGCTGGAGCTCGTGTCCATGCCGGGCGCCATGACGCCGTCGGAAATTCTTGCGGCGCACGCCGCGGGCGCGGACCTTGTCAAGCTCTTCCCCGCCGCAGCGCTTGGCTCGGCATATCTCAAGGCCGTGCGCAGCCCCATCAGCCATGTGCGCATCATGGCCGTGGGCGGCATCAATGAGAAAAACGCCGCTGAGTTCCTGAAGGCTGGCGCCGTCGGTCTTGGTGTGGGCGGCAATCTGGCAAACCGGCAGTGGATCGCCGACGGGGCTTTTGAGAAGATCACGCAGACGGCACAGGCGCTCGTCGCCGCCGTCCGCACAGCAGAATAACGAACCATCACCTAATAGAAGGAGAATTACCATGGCAAAACGAGTCATTACCTTTGGTGAGATCATGATGCGCCTGAACCCCATCGGTTATCTGCGCCTGGTGCAGAGCGACCGGTTCGAGGCGACCTACGCCGGCGGTGAGGCCAACGTGGCCGTTTCGCTGGCAAACTACGGTCTGGACGCCGTCTATGTTACAAAGGTCCCGGCCCATGAGGTCGGCCAGTGCGCCGTCAATGAGCTGCGCCGCTATGGCGTCGACACGCAGTATATGGTCCGCGGCGGCGACCGGCTTGGCATTTACTTCTGCGAAAAGGGCGCGTCGCAGCGCGCATCCAAGGTCATCTATGACCGCGCCAGCTCTGCCATCGCGCTGGCAAAGCGCACCGATTTTGACTGGGATACCATCTTTGACGGTGCAGACTGGTTCCACTGGACCGGCATCACCCCGGCGCTCGGCGGCGAACTGCCCGAAATTTGTCTGGACGCCTGCAAGGCGGCCAAGGCGCGCGGTCTGACCATTTCCTGCGATCTCAACTTCCGCAAAAAGCTCTGGACGAGCCAGCGCGCAGGCGAGGTCATGAGCCAGCTGCTGCCCTATGTCGACGTGTGCATCGCCAACGAAGAAGACGCCAAGGACGTGTTCGGCATTGAAGCCGAGGGCACGGATATTAACAGCGGCAAGCTCAACCGCGACGGCTACATCAGCGTGGCACGGCAGCTTTCCTCCCGGTTTGGCTGCAAATACGTCGCCATCACCCTGCGCAGCTCCATTTCGGCCAACGACAACGACTGGGCCGGTATGCTCTATGAAGCCGCGGCAGACAAGGCGTACTTCTCCACCACATACCATGTGCACATTGTCGACCGCGTCGGCGGCGGCGATTCCTTTGGCGGCGGCCTGATCTACAGTATGCTCAGCGGCTATGACGCACAGCAGACCATTGACTTTGCCGTGGCCGCGTCCTGCCTCAAGCACTCCATCGAGCACGACTTCAACCATGTTTCCGTGGCCGAGGTCGCAGCACTGGCCGCCGGAAATGCCTCCGGCCGTGTGCAGCGCTGAGTGCAAGTTTGTTGCGATCTCTCCTTTCTCTCAATCTCTCATATGGAAAAGGGCCCGATCAGCTTCTGCTGGCCGGGCTTTTCCTGTTTTTCGGAAGGCGCACTGTGCATTCACGCAAATACGGAAGCCGCCGGGCACGGTTTGCCGCTTGGACGCTTTGCAGCTTCAAACTCTGTCCATTCGCACGGGCGGCAGGAGCCCGCGTTTGGCGTTTTCCCCAGTGTCGTCGGGCGCATCACAGGCGTCATACGGCGCTGCCGGGTCGGGCACGCGCTTGCCAAACGGTGCGCGCAGCCTGTCGCGGCGCCGGAATGCAAACGCAAGCTCTTCTGCCCAGCCGGTGCGCCCCGTGAGGAGCTTGTAGGTTCAGCCGTCACGCACAGCACATGATGCTCGCGAGAACTTGAAAGTCCTTGTTATTCAGCATTGGACTGCTGCACACGGCATGCGGTGTAGGTCAGCGGATACCTCGGGTCGCCGGATAAGCAGAAGGTGATCGTTACAGTCTCGCTGACATCCAGAACCGCTGCGTGATCGTCTTTTGAGAGGATCTCCAGCATGGCGTCGGCAAATTTGGGCGGCCGTAACTGGTCTTTGATCCCCGCCTGATCGCGGACGGCTTTCTGGTTTGGCGTCGCCTTCTCATATTCGGTGGTATAGTCCTCATCTGCAAAATAAAAAGCGTCAAAGCGCGCGGTGTATTCTCCGTCGGCTGCCGACGGCTCTTTCAGCTGAAAGAAGCCGGAGCGCATAGTGTCCCTGGGAACTGCCTGATAGACATTCTCCTTGAGCGTCAGGTATGAAATCCAAAATTTCTGCGCTTCGGATGCCATAGTCGCTACATTAGTCGCTATGTAAATTTGAAATTCAGATCTTCGCCTTTTTGTAGTCGCTAAGGTTTTCTTTTCCGCCGTATTTGCAGCTCGCACCCCGGCGATGGGGAACAGCGCGGACAGAGCTTGGCAGCTCTCACAGCTCATGGAGGGGGGCTTGACTGCTTTCAACCCCAGCCACGGCAGCCTGTCTTGCGTCGAAACAAGCTGCGGTGTTGTCCGCGTTGCTGGTTATTCAGTTGTTTGGGATTGTGATCCCACCCCCGAATTTTCCTAAAGAGCACCAAAAGGAGCGCTGCGGCCATTCTCGGACGCAGCGCTCCTTCATTACGTTTCATGGTGCGCTTCGGAATATTCTGTTGTTGAAAGGATTTCCCGCCGCCGTTCCAGGATAACGCCGGAACAAATGTTTAATGATCTTTTGCGAAAAAGCTTCCGCTTTCCAGCAGTCGTTTCGTCGTTCCCGTATCGGCAAATTTATATCCGTCCTCCAGAACAATCCATCCGCGCGCGCCGGTCGGCACTTCAATATGCAGACAGATCTGTGCGTCTGCGCGCTCCCAGCGTACAAACACACGGCCCTGAGGCGTCTGGTGCCAGCCCTCGGCAAACGTCATATCGTCTGGAAAGAACGGCTGGATGCATACTTTGTCCGGGTTCTGCGCGGAAAAACAGCGAATGCCGGCGAGTGTCTGCATGAACCAGCTGCTCACATTGCCCCAGAAATGATGGTTGAGAGAGGTCACCTCATCGCGCTCCGGCTGGAATTCCTCCCAGAGCGTTGTTGCGCCGCGCGCGATCCAGTTGCCATACGACGGAAAATCCGGTCTTGTGATCATATGCAGCGCCAGCGCACTCTGCCCATACGCAGAAAGCACATGGAACAGCACTCTCCCGCCAAGCACGCCGACATTCATGCGTTCTCCGTCAGTCTCAATGATCTCCATCAGCCGCGCAAACGCCTGTGCGCATTCCGTTTCCTCGAACACATGGAAATACAGCGCCATCGCCTGTGACGTCTGACAATTGTCTTTCACAAGCATCGTTTCCCAGTTGATCAGATTTGAACGGATTGACTGCCGGAATGCATCGGCAAGCTCTGCGGCAAAGGCACTTTGCTTCTGTCTGCCAATCCTGCGGAACATTTCTGCCGCTTTCCGGCAGATATCCATCGCCATAATGCTGTCGGTCAGCTCCAGCGGCGCAAGATAGTCTCCGCAGCCGCGGCCAGCCGGACACCAGTCGCCAAGCCCAAACGCCACAAGACCATCCGGGCGGATTTTTGTCGTGAGATAGTCCAGATAGCGCAGCATGGCGTGCGCGTTTTTCCACACGGCATCCAGATCATTTCGATACTGCATCAGCGCATACGGAAGCCAGAACAGCACGCAGTCCCACGCAGGACCGTTGCCCCACGCAAAGCCCCAGCCTGCCGTCGGCACGATACCGGGCAGCGATCCATCTGGTGCCTGTGAGCCTCGGATATTCCGAAGCCATTCATGATAGCAGCGCTCCGGCGCGAAATAGAGCAATGTGTGCTCTGCGGACAGCGCAGCGTCTGCCGTCCAGCCATTTTTTTCGCGCTGCGGGCAGTCTGTCGGGAAGTGGACGAAATTGGAAAGTGTTGAGCGCATAGATGCTTCATGAATCCGGTTGACCGTTTCATCCGAGCAGCGGAAGCCGCCGCGAACCGGCAGCTGCGTGTGCATCACAAGATACGTCAGCGCCTCCTCTGTTGCCTGCTCCGGGCGCAGGCCGCGGATCCACACATACTGAAATCCGTGATAGGTGAACGTCGGCGTATAGACATTTTCTCCGGCCTTGCAGATATAAACGTCTTTCTGGCTTCCGGTCGTCCGGTCGCACGTCAGGTTTGTCAGATCAAGCTTTCCGTCGATCAGATGCTCGCCGTGGTGCATCGTAATTGTCTGTCCTGCCTCGGCCGTCACATGCAGACGGCACACGCCCGCGTTGTTCTCGCCAAAATCGTACAGATATCCATCGTCCACCTTTCGGATGGAAACAGGCCGCAGCTCCTTTTCGATCGTAACAGGTTCGATCGTGCGAAGAACGCGTTCCCCGCGCGGACGCTCGGCGCAGAGCGCAGGCTTCCATTCGCCGGACGGCGTACCCGGCAGCAGCCAGTCCAGTCTTTCTTTCCGTGCGTCATAAGTCTCGCCCACACGGTAGTCATCGGACAAAAGCGGCGACGGAGCAGTCAGAAACGCCTTATCCGATTCCAAAATGGCCTGCCGTTTCTCTCCGCTGCATTCGTCCAGACGCAGCGCAAAACGCGGCGCGCCGCGAAAGCGCGCCTTGTCAAAATCCCAGACATAGCCGCCCGGATTGTTCTGAAAGCCGTTTCCAAGCCAGACGCCGAGCACGTTCTCTCCGATTTTGAGCAGCGGCGTGACATCATAGGAATCATAATAGACCGCAACGTCGGGTGAGGAGATGTACGGTGCCAGACGGCCGCGGGTGATGCGCTGCCCATTCACATACAGCTCATAAAAGCCGATGCCGCAGATCAAAAGTTCCGCCTGCTCCGGCACACGTTCGAGTCGGAACTGTCTGCGGAAATACGGCGCGGGGACGGGCTGCTCCGGTGCAGAAAACGCCGGGCCTGCGTAAATAAACGATTCGGGAAACTCCATATTCTTTCTCCTTATCAGAATCCGGCAGACAATTTGCACGTCTGCCGGATTCCGTTTATCCAAATGGTTTTACTTTTTCAAATAGCGGTGCAGCATGGCCGCTGTTTCCGCGCGGGTTGCAAAGCCGGTCGGATTGATCCAATTGCCGCTTGTGCCGCGCACGATTCCTGTTTCATATGCCCAGGCAAGCGCCTCACGCGCATAGCCGCTTACGCTGCCTGCGTCAGAGAAGCCTTCAAGCGATGCAGTCACAGCGGTGCTCTGGCCGCAATAGCGGCTGCAGCGGTACAGAATTGCTGCGAGCTGCTCTCTTGTGATCGCGTCATCCGGCGCAAACCGTCCGCCGCCGCAGCCGTTGACGATGTCGTTTTCCGCTGCCCACGCAACAGCATCTGCATAGTACATGCTTGCTGGGATATCATGGAATCCGGATGCTTCTTTTGCTGCCGGGCTTCCCTCTAGCCGCCAGAGAATGGTTACGATCATGGCTCTGGTGGTTTTCTGTCCCGGTGCAAACGTTGTCTTTGACACACCGTTCATCAGGCTGTTTTCATAGACATACGCAACGTCGCCATAGAACCAGTCCTGCTTTGCGACATCGGTAAACGGGAGCACCGCCGGTTCTTTCGTTCCGGATGCGCCCGAGCCGACCGGAGCGGATGGCTTGACCGGCACAACCGGCGTATCAGAGACGCTCAGCTCCTGTTTTCCGGAAACGGAGTAAAGCTTGCCGCGCCAGCGGATATCGCCGTCGCCGAACGCGTGGTAAACGGTCACTTTCGACGCGGAGCGAATTGCGCTCCCATCGTCCGTGCTGAGCACGAACATTGCGCCGTCCGGATAGTCCACGCCGTTATAGCGCACTGCGTAGAACGCCTCCAGCGACGGCGACACAACGGTAAAGCCATACTGCGGCAGAACGCTTCCGTCCGCGCAGGTGTACGGCTGCGCGCCGAAATTGACCGTGATCGTAACGTCGCCGAATGTCGTCTGTTCCACGCACTCATCTGCCGTCAGGAAGCAATGGGACGTCATTTCCCGCTCCGCTGTCAGACGGTTCAGCGGAGAGAGCACCTCATAGGAGTTCTTCATCAGCGTATCGAAATAGCCAAGCGACTGCTCCTCTCCGTAGCCGGCATCATTGCGAGAGAATACCTCATAGTCATCCGTAATCAGCTGCGCTGCCTCTTCAAAGCGGAGCGTGCCATCGCTGCCGACGCAGAGATAGCCGAGCAGATACCGGCCAAACGCGTCGCCGTTGCCGTCCGACAGATGCAGACGCTGGCCATTTGCGCCAAGCAGCATCGTCATAACTGCGATCCGGCTGCTGGAGCTGTTTGTGATGGTGACGGTATACGGGCCGTCTGTGATGATATCGCCCTTTTTCCACGTCGATGCGCTTGCTGCAAGATTATGACCCTCCTGGAAGAGAATCTTTGCCTCCTGGAACGCTGCTGCCTCGCTTGTAAAGTGCGTAAAGACAGTCTGCGCTTCAACCGAAACGTCCTCCAGCGCCTCCCACTGATAGGTGATCTGGAACGTATTGTTTCCGGTCTGCTTGATCTCGCTGACGGAGGGCTTCACCGCAACAACGTCGTCGTTTTCATAGTACACGCCGTCGGTCAGCTGATAGAGCGGATTTTCCGCATACAGAATATCTGTCGCTACATGTTTTGCCGTATTATAGCCGTTTGTGCCGATCTTTTCGCTCATGTGCGGATACAGCGCCACGCAGTCGCCATAGACCAGCTCCATCAGCGGCACGATATGGCTTCCCGGCTCGGCCTGCGTCTTTTTGGAGAGAATGCCCTCGAAGTAATCTCCATATGGGACGGCCCATTCGACACCGCCCTCCGAGCCAAACACGCCGAATGTATCCTGTGCGTATCCGGCAAGCGTCTGCTTCCAGTGCATATCCTCGCTGCGGCTGAGCACATTCGGCGCATAGCTGACGGCAAGCGGTACATTGAACGTTGTGTCGATAAAATAGCTGTTCGGCGAAAACAGATCCTTGACCTGCGGCAGATTACGGTAAGCAAACTCCATTGCCTTGTCCGACGCCATCAGATAGGGCGTTCCACCCGCCCATACGCCGCCGGTCTGCGGGCGGCCGTCCTTGTTGTACATCAGGTATTTCGTATCAAACGACGGCGCGTCGTCATACATATCCTGATAGTTATCGTGCAGGCCGAACAGCCGGTCGAATCGCAGCCGCTTGTCCTTGCTGGGGACTGTGCCGTGAAAATCGTCTTCAGGCTCGCCGAGGATCAGGCTGATAATATCTTGTTCGTTCATGTAAAAAACTCCTTTACGTTTTTCTCTGTCTATTGTTCTACCGCATTTCCGGGTTTGTCCCGTCTGCGTCATAATTTCGCGGCTGAATCTTCAGCCGTGAAACAGGGTGCGTCAGATCCGCCGCAGGGGTCTGTCCAGTTTTGGACACATCTGAAAAAACTTTCGCGCAAAATTGAGTACATCTCCCCAATTCTGGGGAGGTATCCTCAAAAGTGAGGAAACGCCTCTTTTGCTTTGCCTTCATACGAAAAACGTACGAAGGAGATCTGCTCAAAATTGCGCAGGTCCCACCAGAACGGAGGTGTCCCCAAAATTGGGGATACCCCCATTTCACAAACCTGAGTAGAAAAAATCAAATCGCCCAAAGGGTTTCCCAAAAAATTTTCTTGAACGATATAAATCAAATTCCAGCTTCAGGTGGACAATTCATGCCCACTTGCGGTGTGTTTCCTATGGATTTTCCCGTGGTTCTCTGTTATACTGAGCGAAAAGACGCGAATGCAGCGGAAACCGGGCGTTTTTCCGCTTGCACGGTATCAATCTTGCAGAATGGAGTTTCCGGATGGATCTGAATCAGGTGAAATCATTGTTTACCGCCACCGATTATGAACGCGGAATGGAATATTACCGGCAGGGACGGGTCACGGACATGCAGTGCACGCAAAACGACACGGAGACGAACATCAGCTGCACTGTCCGCGGCAGCAAACGATATACGGTGCGCTTCACCGAAATGGCAGAAGGACGGCTGCGCATCAGTTGCACCTGCCCGCGTTACGCCGACGTTGGCCGCTGCAAGCACCTTGCCGCCGCCATGATCGCCTATATAGGCGAGCCGCCGCACGAGTCTGTGCCCGGCAGCGACTCGTGTGCACGGTGGATGCTTCAGCGCTATCTGCAAATTACGCAGGAATCGATTGAGCCTTCCCAGCAGCCTGCCCGTCTGACCGCAGTGATGCGCACGGAATATGGCTGCTACTATCCCTCATTTTCTCTGCGCGTCGGATACGACCGGCTGTACAGCGTGCAGAATATCCGGGAGTTTCTGGACAATGTAAGCCAGCGCCGGACAGTCGTCTACGGAAAAGGACTGACGCTGGAGCATAACCTCGAACTGTTTGAACCGAAGGCGCAGGCCATGATCCGGCTTTTGATGAACGAATACGGCAGGTACCGCGCACTCGGTTCTTCTTCCTACTATATGGGCTACGAGCCTCCGGATTATCGAAAAAACGAGATCACGCTGACCGGCGATTCCTTTGATCGGTGGTTTGATCTTTTGTCTGACGCACCGGTAGACTGCGCAGGCTCCGAGCCGCTCACGCTCACGCAGGCCGACCCGCAGGTTCGTCTGCAAATTGCGGAAGAAGGCGGCGGTGCATGGCTGACGGTCCAGACGCCCTGCCCCTACCGCTTTTTCGGCAGCTACCGGAGCTTATACGCGCTCGGCGGCGGCAAGCTTCTGCGCTGCTCGGGCGAGTTTCGGGAAAAGATCTACCCGCTGCTCGAAGCAAAGCAGCAGACCATGTATCTGGCGCGGAAGGATCTTCCGACCTTCTGCGGCTGCGTGCTGCCGGCGCTCGACGGACAGGTCGAGATCGAAGATCCGCAGAATCTTTTACAAAACTACATCCCCGATTCCTGCACGGTCTGCTTCTATTTTGATATGGAACAGGACACGCTGCTTGTCAAGCCGGTCTTCCGGTACGACACCCATTCGATCGCTTTCGACGACAGCTCCGAGCCAGACGGTGTGCGGCGAAACAAAAAAGAAGAGAATGCCGCGCTGCTGTTCGTCCGGCGCTATTTTCAGCAGCAGGGACAGCAGTTCGTTTTACAGGGCGAGGACGCGGCCTATGATTTTCTCACCGGTTCGATCGACGCTTTCCGCCGCAGAGGCGAGGTCTATTTCAGTGACCGCCTGAACCGCAAGCGTCTCCAGCCCGCACCGTCCAGCGTCGGCCTTTCCGTTTCCGACGGTCTTCTGACACTGACGCTGGACACCGGCGGCTATCCGCCCGAGGAGCTTTCGGAGCTTTACCGGAGTATGCTGCTGCGCAGAAAATATCACCGCCTTCCGGACGGCCGGTATCTGGAGCTGAACGGTTCGTCGTGTGAAAAGCTTGCGGAAATGGCGCAGATGCTCCAGCTCACTGGTCGGGAGCTTGCCCGCGGCAAAGCGACGCTTCCGGCGTATCGCGCTCTCTATCTCGACGAGCTGCTGTCCGGAAGCGACGGCATACAGGTCAGCCGCGACAGCCAGTTGCGCAGCATGATCCGCAATTTCAAGACGCTCTCCGAGAGTGACTACGCCCTGCCATCTGGGCTGAACGCACAGCTTCGATCCTATCAGCAGATCGGCTATCAATGGCTCAAAACACTGGAGGGATACGGTTTCGGCGGAATTCTCGCGGATGAAATGGGACTTGGAAAGACCCTTCAGATGATTGCGTTTTTAGCAACCGTCCCCCAAAAGACCGCCGGTGTACCAAATCTCGTTATATGTCCGGCCTCACTGATCTACAACTGGGGAGACGAGCTGCAAAAATTTGCCCCGCAGCTGCGCTATCAGCTGATTCTGGGAAACGCTGCAGAGCGTGAACGCCTTCGTGCTGCGGGCGCAGAATGCGACGTGTGGGTCACGTCCTATGAGCTTGTCAGGCAGGACATTGAAGCATATGCGAAGCTGCAATTTTACTGCTGCGTGCTCGACGAAGCCCAGCACATCAAAAACGCCGCAACGCTCGCGTCCAAGGCCGTCAAGCGCCTTTCGTGCCAGCAGCGGTTTGTCCTGACGGGAACGCCGATTGAAAACCGGCTCAGCGAGCTCTGGAATCTGTTCGATTTTCTCATGCCCGGGTATCTCTACACAAACCATGCGTTCCGCGAAAAGCTGGAAAAGCCGATCCTCAAGTCCAAAAATCCGGACGCGGTTTCCCAACTGCGGCGGCTGGTACAGCCGTTTCTGCTGCGCAGGCTGAAAAAAGATGTCCTCAAGGAACTTCCGCCCAAGGAAGAATATGTCCGAAAGATTTCTCTGTCTGAGGATGAGCAGAAGCTCTATTATGCCTGTGTGCAGGCCGCCGTTGCAGATCTCGGCGACGAGCAGGGCAAACTGCAAATTCTCGCCGCGCTGACCCGGCTGCGGCAGGTATGCTGCGACCCGGGGCTCTGCTTTGAAAATTATGAAGGTCCAACGAGCAAGCTGGACGCCTGCGTGGAATTGTGCGAGACGATGGCGGAAAACGGTCATCAGATCCTGCTGTTTTCTCAGTTCACCTCCATGCTTGATCGGCTGCGTGAGCGGCTGGACGCGCTGCATATTTCGAATTTCACGCTTCAGGGCTCGACGCCCAAGGAAAAACGGGCTGCAATGGTCAAAGCATTCAACGCAGGCAGCGCCTCGGTTTTTCTGATCTCTCTGAAAGCAGGCGGAACGGGTCTGAATCTGACGGCAGCCGACATTGTGATCCACTTTGACCCCTGGTGGAACCAGGCGGCGCAGGATCAGGCGACGGACCGTGCCCACCGCATCGGCCAGCAGGCACACGTGCAGGTCTATAAGCTGATTGCAAAGGACACCATCGAAGAAAGAATTCTGGAGCTTCAGAACCGGAAGCTTGCACTTCTTGATACGATATCCGGCTGCGAGGAGGCCGGGATCTTGAATATGTCTTCTGAGGAACTGCTTTCGCTGCTGAAAAGCTGACATCTGATTCCAGCGGTGCAGGTTCCGCACGCCGTTTTCTGGTCTGACCGAATTTTCTCTGAAAAAAGTGTGTTTCTCTCCTCCCTGCTTCAAACGTATTCTTGCAGTACAAATCCACTCGACCAGCCGAGCGTGACAGCCATGAAAAATCAACTGCTTGTTTCAGGAATATTTTGAACATTTTAGCGGCGGCTGCAACTTGCAGCCGCCGCTTTAATTTCTCGCTTCAGATCGCGTTTCGGATGGAATTTGGCGTTTTCGGTGTGCTGATGACCAGTTTTCCGTTCTGTCGTGCGACACTTTTGTTGATGGACAACGTGCGGTTCTGCACGTCCAAGTCCTCCCATCGCAAGGCTAGGGTGTGTCTGAAAACTCATGATGTGACCGGCAGCGAGGGATTTTTGCGTTGCGCAAGACATTTTTTCGCAGGAATACTGACGTATTTCAAGGAAAAATGACGCGGCGCACCGCAAAAAGGCCCGCTGTCCGGGTGCGTTGGGAGTTTTCAGATACACCCTGGTCCGATCTTTACGTCTCAGACGCGGCTTCTTCTTTTCAATAAATGCCTGTGGCTGCACAAGCAGAAAATCAAATCCCATCATTCTTCCGCCAGATCGGCAATCAACTTGGCGTCGCTGACCGCCAGTGCAAGCTGAAGCTTGTTTTCCAGCCCGGTTTTTTGCAGCATATTTGCCACATGGAATTTGACCGTCGACATCTCGCAGCCCATCTCCGCCGCGATGCGCGTGTAAGACAAGCCCCGCATCAGATGCCGCAGAACTTTCAATTCCGTCTTTGTAAATTCCGTACTTTTTGCCATGCCGATCTCGACCGTCGGAGGCGCGTCCGGAAAGATATGTTCCCCCGCCATCGTTTGCCGGACAACATCCATCAAACGCTTCTGTGTAGAGTCCTTATACCACAGGCTGTCGGCCCCGGCCCTCTTTGCCTCATCCAGAACGGCGCAGTCGATCAGCGAGGTCACAACAATAATTTTGCTCTTCGGCTGTATCGCTTTGATCTGGCGAACGGCAGTCAGGCCGTTCTCGCGGTTCTCCGTTTGCACATCCATCAAAATCAGATCGACAGAGCTTGTCCGGCACACCTCAACCGCCTGCTTTGCGCCGGGGATGGACGCTGTGATCCGGTATCCGTCCTCGGCGCGGAAATAGCTTTCCAGCAGACTGCGGATCATGGTCTGGTCTTCAACGATCATCACTCTCATGTGCTGCTTCCTCCTGTTCCGGCAGACTGAGCATCAGCGTAAAGCGAGGGATGCTCCAAACCTCCATTTTTCCGCCTGCTTCTTCGATACGTTGACGCAGCATGGAAAGGCCTCCGCCCTCTGCGATCTTTTCCTTCGGCACCGCGCCGTTGTTGGTCAGGGAGACCTCCATGCAGTCCGGCTTCTGCAAAAAGAACACATACAATTCTGTGCCATCTGCGTGACGGACACAGTTTGCCGCACATTCGCAGATCGCCAGTGCGCTCAGTGTGCGTATCCATTGCCTTTGCGGTTCACGCCCTGTCAGAAGAACTCTAACGCCCAATTCTTCCGCTCGTTTTTTCGCCGCCTCCAGCGGTTCGGATTGCGCCGTTATCTGGCTGGAGCGGAAAAGCACAGAAATGGACTGTTCCCACAGCGCCGCGTTTGCACGAAGTTCCTTCAGGTCCGTGTGCTGGAGCAGCACACGGCGTGCCGCAAGGATACTGTGCCCGATGTCATCGTGCACACGCAGCTTCATCGCCAGCGTCTCTTCCTCCCGGATGATCTCCGGCATCTGCACAAGCAGCCGCCGAAGCCGCTCATTCGCCTCCGCCAGCTTCGCGTTTTCCGCTTTCAGCTGGTTCTGCTTCCGGATCAGCTCCGTAACGTCTGCGGCAGTGATCTGCGTATAGCGGACGCCCGCTTTTGTTGTGATCTGCTCCTGCGCAAAGCGCAGCGCCTTCCCGTCCGGAAAGCGGTAGATCCGAAGGCGCAGATCCAGACAGCGCACGTTTGCGGGCGGCGAGTGCAGGACGCTCTGCATCTCTGCAAGCGACTGTATGCCGCCTTTTCGCAGCCAGTTTGCAATGGCAAGCATCCGGCGGTTGATGAGCCGCACCACGCCGTTTTTATCGAAGAAGCAGGCTGCGATGGGCAGACTGTCGAAGCTTTCCTTAATCCTGTCCATACGCCTTTACCCCCTCGATCTTTCCAGCTTCCGCGTCACATATTGCAGTCCGTCCTCATCCTGCTCCCATTCCAGATCTGGAAACCGCGCACGCAGCCCGCAGAGCGACTTCGCCGCTGAAACGCAGAGAGTCGCTTCCACCTGTGCGCCGACCTCTACGGAGATCAGCAGCGCACGCAGCGATTCCAGTTCCGTCTCCACGACCGCTTCAAACAGGTCGTAGACCTGCGTTGCCTGCTCGACGGTAAGCTGGCCTTCCCCCTTGACGATCGTCTTACAGTCGGCGCCATAGACAATGATATTCTCGGAAGATTCATTGAGACACAGCCGAAGCTCCTGCACACTGATTGCGCCGCGCTGCTCGCCGACAAAAATCAGGTTGCTTCTCCGCTTGATATAGGTCCCGATGATGATGACCTGCCCAAGCAGGTGTCTGGCTCTGTTTGAATCCTCCGTCTTCTGTAATTCAGCCAACAGATCCCGCAGCATTGCGATCTGTCGGGCGGTCTGCGCCTCCATCATGTCATACAGGCGGTTTTCTTCTGTCAGCTTCAGCCATCTTGCGTGCTGTGCTTTCTCCGCCGTCAGAACGTCGCCGGTATCACGCAGCTCATCCCTTGTCAGTTCCAGCTCTTTTCGAATCTGATTCAGCGCGGAAATGTCCTCCTTCCAGAACACCCAGCCGCGGCGCAGCCTGTGCCGCTTCAAAAGCGTATCGTCGCTCAGATGGACGATATCCTGCTGCATCTGCCGCAGCTCGCTTTGCGGCAAAGCCTCCTGCATGGCGGCAGACACATATTGGGAGCAAAATGCAGGATCCGTAATCTGGACGGGCAGGCTCGTTGCCTCAAAAAGTTCGTCGTATCCGAGGTTGGACTGGATCAGCCCGCATTGAATGCAGCATTCAAGGATGCTCGCAAAGATCAGGCACTGCGACACCGTCATATCGCCCGCAAGCACCCAGACCCAAGGGACCTTTTTGGCATACGCATAAGCATAGGCCAGCGAAAGCGCAAGCGGAAC
>OHQF01000068.1_pt1 | contig 77728 bp, 63 predicted proteins | sample 1578001 | NCBI WGS metagenome assembly OHQF01 (sample SAMEA3879538, study PRJEB24766) | human gut metagenome | biome: human-associated habitat; feature: feces | place: USA | collected 1985/1987 | reverse complement strand
GTATCGATACGCCCGAAATTTTATCAAATGTCGAAGTTTTGCAAATTCTTCCGCCAATATTTTATAAAATTTTCGGTTTATTTTTTTGAAAAGGGTATTGAATTGCGCCCGATTTAATGCTATAATTTAATCAGTCCAAGATAAGGAGGCATTGATTTATGCGTATTGAAATTATAGGACGAAACTACAACGTACCCGACAGATTGAAATCGGTCATCGAAAGAAAGTTTGAAAAACTCAATAAGTATTTCGACAAGAAAGAAACCGAATCCAAATTGTCCAGTTACATCGAAAAGGACGGCGCGGTCGCAAAATTTGTCTGCACTCAGGAGAAAAATCGCGAACGCTACACCCTTGAAGCAACAATCTATTTCGGCGACAGAATGATCCGCGCGGAAGAAACTTCCGAAAATATCTACGACAACGTGGACGTCGTCATTCCGATGCTTGAAAGACAAATGCGTAAGGTCCGCACGAAGATCGAAAAAAGTTATAAGTCGCACGACAACGGCGCGATTTCAGACGATTTTGCCGACGTTCCCGACCTTCCCGAACTTAAACCCGTCCGCACGAAAGAGTTTGAGCTGAAACCGCTGACAGTTGACGCCGCTATCGATCAGCTTACCCTTCTCGACCACGACTTTTTCCTGTATCTCAACCCCGAAACGGGCAAGGTAAACGTGGTTTACAAACGTCATAAAGGCGACGTGGGCGTTATCGAGTGCATTTATTAAGAAAGCGGCTTATGCCGCGGCGATAAATTGACAAAAATGCAAATCCACCGGATTTCCCCGGTGGATTTCCTTTGTTTTTTCTTTTATTCTTCCGAAAAATCAAGCTGTCCGTCGACAAGAGTAATTTTGACCTTTCCGTTGTCCGAAATGTTTCCTTTCAGGATTTCTTCGGAAAGTTTGTCCTCGACCTGACGCTGAATTGTTCTTCTCATCGGTCTTGCGCCGTATTCCTTGTCGTATCCTTTGTCCACAAGGTGCGCTTTCGCCTCTTCCGAAATTTCAAGGGTGATGCCGTGGTCTTCCAAACGTTTTTCAAGGTTTTTCAGCATAATGTCGGCAATCTTTTCGACGTCGGGCTTTTCAAGCGGAGTGAACACCACGATTTCGTCGATACGGTTTATAAATTCGGGTTTCATCACTTGTTTCAAGGCGTTGATTTGTCTGTCGCGCACGTCGTCGTAGTCGTCTTCGCTGCCGAAACCGAGTTTTTGCGTTCTGTTGAGTTCGCTTGCGCCGACGTTGCTTGTCATTATTATTATCGTATTTTTGAAACTTACCGTTCTTCCGTGGCTGTCGGTGAGTCTGCCGTCTTCGAGAATCTGCAAAAGCATATTGAAAACGTCGGGGTGCGCCTTTTCGATTTCGTCAAAGAGTACGACCGAATAGGGTTTGCGCCTTACTTTTTCGGTGAGTTGTCCGCCCTCGTCAAATCCGACGAACCCGGGCGCGCTGCCGATGAGTTTCGACACGTTCGACTTGTCCATATATTCGCTCATATCCACGCGGATCATAAGGTTTTCGTCGCCGAACATCGCTTCCGCAAGCGCCTTTGAAAGTTCGGTTTTTCCGACGCCCGTAGGACCTAAGAATATGAAACTTCCGATGGGACGTTTCGGATCGGCAATGCCTGCCCTTGCGCGCTTTATCGCCCTTGCGACCGCAGACACCGCCTCGCTTTGACCGATGACGCGCTTATGCAACGTGTCTTCGAGGTTCAAAAGGCGTTTGCTTTCCGCCTCGGTGAGTTTCGACACGGGGATACCTGTCCAGTCCGCAACGATTTCGGCAATATCTTCTTCGCCGATGGAAAGTTTCGCGTTGGCTTTTTCTTTGTCGTAGTTTTCGCGACCTTCGTCGACGATTTTTTTGAGCTTGTCCCTTTCGACTTTCAGTTTTTCGGCTTTTTCAAACTGCTCGTTATGCGACGCTTCTTTTATATCGTAATTAAGGCTTGCAAGTTTTTCTTCCGCCTTTTTGATGTCGTCGGGTAAAGAGAACGCAAAAATTCTTTTTCTGCTTGCCGCCTCGTCCACAAGATCGATTGCTTTATCGGGCAGGAACCTGTCGGTAATGTATCTGTCCGAAAGATTTGCCGCCGCTTCGATTGCCTCGTCGGTGATTTCGACCTTATGGTGCGCCTCGTACTTGTCGCGAAGACCTTTCAGAATAAGAATCGTGTCGTCAACCGACGGCTGATCCACGACAATAGGCTGGAAACGCCTTTCGAGTGCGGCGTCCTTTTCGATATATTTACGGTATTCGTCGATAGTCGTCGCGCCGATCGTCTGGATTTCGCCCCTTGCGAGCATGGGCTTTAAAATATTTGCGGCGTCAACCGCGCCTTCCGCGCCGCCGGCGTTTACGATTGTGTGGATTTCGTCAATGAACAATATCACGTCGCCCGCCTTTTTCACTGTGTCGAGCGCAGCCTTGAATCTTTCCTCAAATTCGCCGCGGTATTTAGTGCCGGCAACGATGCTTGCCATATCGAGGGAGAATACTTTTTTCCCTTTCAACGCGTCGGGCACCTGATCGTTGACGATTTGCAGCGCAAGCCCTTCGGACACCGCCGATTTTCCGACGCCAGGCTCGCCGATAAGTACGGGATTGTTTTTCGTCCTTCTGCAAAGAATCTGGATTATCCTTTCGATTTCCTTATCTCTGCCGATGACGGGATCGAGTTTGTTTTCTTTCGCTTTTTGCGTAAGGTCAATTCCGAAGCCTTCCAGTTCTTTCAGCGCGCCGCCTTGCGATTTCTGGTCGGTGCTTTTGAAGCGGGAGGATTTGTCGTCCTCGACGCCAAAACCTCTGATGCGCTTATTGACGTTATCCAGCGCGTCCTTCAATTTTTCATCGCCGGAATCGGCGGCGTTTCTTTCCATTTTTGAAAAGTTTCTGTTTTTCTCTTCGTCCAGCACGTTTGCGACGTCGTTTTGAAGCGCGCCGAAGTTATCCGCGGAATTCGTGAGAATCGTATATGCGATACTGTCGGATTCGCAAATGATTGCGGCAAGCAAATGCTCGCTGCCGACGACGTCTTCCCCGCATTCGGCGGCAAAAACCTGCGCGTTCGACAAAATGCGCTTTGTCCTGACCGAATAATACGGCTCGGTTTTCAAACTCACCGCATGGAAGCAATTCTGAATTTTTGAAAGAGTAACGCCGTGCAATTTCAACAAATTGTTTGCAATCGAGCCGTCGATAACGACGATACCTGCAAGCAAGTGTTCGCTGCCGATTTCGCCGCCCGTCTGCGTTGCGACGTTGTACGCTTCCTGTTTGATTTTTTGTACGTTTTTACTGTCCTGTATCATAGTTGCCTCCGATTATTTCAAGTTTTCAAGGGTGTGTCTTACAAGCGCGGCGCGCACCAGATCGCGCTGATCCGCATTAAGACTGTATGACTTCGCAATCTTTACAAGATTTGCAGGTTGTGCGTCAATAATAAGTTTATCAAGCGTTTTGACGTCGTTAAACTCGATTACGTCCATTGCCATGCCAAGTTTCAAATATGCGACAAGTTCCATAAACTCGCCCGACGACAACATTCTTGCGTTTTTCAGAATGCCGTACGCCCTGTACGCTTTGTCGGTGAGCTCGTCTTTTCTCGTTGACAAAAGCTGGCGTCTTAAACCTTGCTCGGACGCGCACATCTCACTGACGACGCCCGACACGTTTTCGATAATTTGGCTTTCGGTAAGCCCTATGGAGCGCGCGTTTGAAAGCTGATACATACACCCGACGGGGTTGCTTCTTTCACCGTACACGCCGCGGAAAGTGAGTCCGTTTTCCTTTGCGATAAGCAGAAAATTTTCAATCATATTCGTGAAAGTCATCGCCGGCAAAAACACCATAACCGACGCTCTCATTCCCGTGCCGACGTTCGTAAGACACGCCGTAAGATAGCCGAATTCGCTGTCGTATGCAACGTCCATAACCTTGCTTAAATTGTCGTCGTAGCGGTCGATTGCGTTGTAACATTCCTGCAAACGGAACCCGTTTTTGATGCACTGCGCGCGGATATGGTCTTCTTCGTTGATCATTACCGCAATGCTGTCGTCATCCGAAATAAGCAGCGCGCCCAGATCCTTTTTCGCAAGGTCGGGACTTATCAGATGCCTTTCGACAAGGGCTTGTCTGTCAACGTCGCGAAGGTCGGACATAAAAACAAGCTGATGCTCGAAATCGGCGGCTTTGTCGGCGCACTTCACAAGATACGCGACTTCTTCCACGGTGATTCCCTTTTGCGGGAAAGGAATTTTCGCGGCGTTTCTTGCAAGGCGTACCCTTGACGACACCACAACGTTTTTCGTATTATCGTTTGTCATCGTCAGCACCTCTTAAAAAGTCAAGTATTTCTTCCGCGTCTTCAAAGCGACCTTCGTCTTTCGCAAGATGGTATTGCTCGCGCATGTTTTCGACGTCGGACAGCCCCACCGTCTTGTTGCGGCGCGGCGTTTTTTTGCGTTTTCCGATATGTTTTCTTGTCCTGTGCAAGTCGTAAATGTTGTTAAGGACTTCGCTGCGGAACACGTTGTAACACTCACTGCAACCGAGATATTGACTGTTTTCCACCTCGGAAAGTCGGGTATGACATATCGGGCACTCCCGCTCCTGCTGCATAAATGCCTGATACACGGGCGCGCTCGCCGCGTTGCGTTTTCGGAAACATTCGTCGCAAAGCGCGACTTCGTATACGTTTCCGTTAAGTTCGATTGTGGAAAGTGTCGTTGCCGGGCGCATTTGACAATCGTCGCAAATCCGGCCGCCTGAATTTCGCATAATTACCTCTTTAATATTTGTATAATGGTTTCTTTCAATATGTTGCTTCTGATGACGTCGGCGACGTGCTGCGGTGCGGTGAGCGCTTTGTCACAGGTTGCCGCCGAAAGTAAATTGCCCTCGTCCTTGGAAATCACGCCGTCGTCGACAAGATGACAAATGATTTGTTTGGAACGGGTGTAACTTGTCGGATTTTCAAGCGACGGCAAAATACTTTCAAGATATCCGTCTGCTTTGGCGTCAAACTTTTCAATGCGGATAAAGCCGCCCCCGCCGCGTTGACCGACGACGTTGAAGCCGCGTTCCGTCGTGAAACGGGTTTTTAAGACGTAGTTTATCTGACTCGGCGCGCACTGAAAATAGGACGCAAGTTCGTTGCGGCTGATTTCCGCACACTTGTCGTCCCCCATAACCTCGATTATGAAGTTTTCGATGACGTCGCTGATTTTCATAATTGCCTTTTGAAAATTTGACTTTCTTTGACCTTAATTTAATTATACGAAACTTTCATATCGTTGTCAAGGCTTTATATAAGGTTTTCAGCGCGGTTTTCACAATAATTTTTGGTTTATTTTACAAAAAAATATGCGAATTTTTCGCATATTCTCTTTCTGTTGATTATTTTTTGTATTATTTCAGTACGGACAAAATATATTCCGCAAAAATCTTCGCAACGTTTATCCCCGTTACCTTTTCAAACGTGAAAAAGTATGCGTTGGAGTTGACTTCGCAAACGGTAACAGCGCCGTCTTTGTACAAAAAGTCAATGCCGCAGTAGTCAAGGTTCAGGATTTTTGCGATTTTTTCGGAAAGATTCTTTATTTCGTCCGACGCGTCAGCTTTTCTTCCTTTGCCGCCTGCGCCGACGTTACTTCTGAAATCGACGTCCGAAAACCTTTCCATCGCGCCGACGTACTTTTGCCCGACGACGATAACTCTTAAATCTCGGCCTTTGCTTTCTTCAACAAATTCCTGCAACAAATGCGGCTTTGTTTTCACTGTTTCAAGCGTAATGAGCAGTTCTTCCCTGTTTTTCACAAGATAAACGCGCTTTCCGAGCGAGCCGTACGATTCCTTCACGATAAGCGGATACGCAAGCTCCTTTTCGATTTTTTCAACGGCTTTTTCCTTGATTTTTTCGTTTTGATTGTAGCACAAAATCCCGGGGAGCGTTTTCGGCATAGGCACGTCGCTGTCCGACAGCGCGATATAAGTTGACATTTTGTCGTCGCAGGTCTGAATTGCGCGCGCGTTGTTGAACACTTTCGCGCCCGACTTTTCAAGCATTGTCAGGACGTATTTGTCTTTGTCGAGATACACGAAAAAGTCGGCGGAAAAGTCAATGCTTATTTTCCCGTCCGAAATTATCGCGGGATATTCGTCAAGGCGCACGACAGACACATCAACGCCGAGTTTTCCAAACTCTTCAACAAGCCTTTCCGCCTCGTACAGATATTCCCGCGAGTCAAGATACGCGTTTATTAAAATCTTTCCTTTCATTTCAAAAATAGTTTAACCTCTATGTGGTTATTATAGCATTTTAGGTGGCGTTATTCAACGAAATAAGTCAACTAAAATATAATCGAGCCCGCCGAAATCGAAATAATCGCGATTAGGTTTCAACACATTTTTTAGCGCAATCGCAAAAGTCTGCCCGTCTTCAAGGTATCCGAAAACTTTTTCTTGCACTTCGTCAACCGTGTATAGCGATTCAAAAACGCCTATATCGTTCATTCGGTATTGATGATGATACGCATATTTTACGACAAGTCTGAAATCTCTTTTTGCCTTTTTATATAACGTAACGAAATTTGCAATTTCTCTCTGCTCACACTGATAATCTTTGCCCAAGGTATATTTCCCCGGGATAATATAATCGACATACTTCATCAAATAATTCTCATTTCCGACATCACATTTCTCCCGTTCGTTTTCCTTGAAGAATTTCAATGAAGTTTTGTTCAATTCTTTATAGTTTTTAAGCCATTTGAAAAAGCGTTCTTTCAAAAATTCGTCATCGAAAACCGCTTTGAGATATTGCACCGTAAATTTCTTTCTTAACCCAAAATACTCGTATTGATTGTCGTAAACGTGTTTCATATAAACGTATCTCCTTTGACGTTTTACAATATATTTATATGACATCGCACGTACCGTTTACGGGACAATAAAAAAGAGCACCTTTCGGTGCTCCTTGAAACGCAGTTTTTATTCTGCGGTGGTTTCCGTATCGTTTTTCGCCTGATTTTCATCGACTGCGGGACTTTCCGCGTTTTCGGTTTCGTCGCTTTCGGAAACGAAATTATCGACGCTACCTTCCGCAATTTCAGCAGCGACGGCGTCCCCAACGACTTCTGCCTTGACGCATTTCTTTTTAATTTTTCCGACAATCTTTTTGAAGTCTTCCGAGAAGAAAAATCCGACAAACATTATAATCGCGAATACGATTAAATACGACCAGATTTGTCCGTTCGCCTTGTATCCGTCGTATGCACAGAAGCACATAAAACAGCAGCACGCAACGCCCAGTGTCGGCAAAATAAACCTTTTCGCGACGTTAAGGTCTTTCCCTTTCACCATCATTGCGATGAAAATGGGAATATAGAACGCATACAGCGTTATGATGGACACTTCGTCGGATTCCCAGCACCAGAAAGCGGGGATTTTGCCGGTCGGATTCATAAAGAAGAATTCCCACTGCACAAGCCATACGAAGCACAAAAGAAGCCCCAGAATCGACGACGATTGCGGCATATTCGTTTCCTTGCTCAATTCGCCGAACATACCGGGTTTCGGTCCGACGTTACGCGCGGAAATCGAATAAAATCCGCGGCAGCAACCAAGCATAAGACCGTTCATCGTTCCAAGGCACGAAATGATGACGAATACCATGATAATCGTGCCGAAGGCGGGACTCTTGAACAACGCCGTGAATGCGTTTTGCGGCAGCGATCCGCTTACCTGCCCCGCGTTGACTTTCAGCATATCTTCGGTCGACAGCGCGCCCGTAAGTCCAAGGAAATACAAAAGATAAACCGCAATAATGATTATCGCGCCCACGATAAGCGCAATCGGCAGGTTCCTTTTCGCGTTTTTCAATTCGCCGTTTATGGAAGTTGCGACAATCCAGCCCTCGTATGCAAACGCAAATGCCGCTACGCCTGCGAAAAATCCGCCGTCGTTGACAAGACCTTCCGTCACGATATTCGCCTTGAATGCGTCGATGGTTTTTCCGTTGACAAGCCCCACGATTAGCCCGACTACGCCCATAAGTACAAGCGGAATAAGTTTAATGAACGTTGCCGATACCTGAAATCTGCCCGCAAGCCTCGGCGAAAGCGAGTTCACCGCAAACCCGGCAACAAGAAATGCCCCCGCCAGCGCAAGTTGTGCGCCCGTGCTTGACGGAATGTTGAAAAGCGAACAAGTGTACGACGCCGAAATCCAGCCGAGTACGCTTGTAAGCGTCGGATAATAAATCGTCGACATAAACCAGCCGACATAGTATGCGTATCGCTTCCCGAGAGTCGCTTCCGCATAGTCGACAATGCCGTTGACCTTTTCGTGCTTTTGCGCGAGCGTCGCAAATACGAGTGAACAGATTATCATTATCCCGCCGACAATTGCAACGACTGCCAGAGTTTTTCCGATATTTCCGTTTGTGAAAGATAAAACCTTTCCTGCCTTAAAGAACACGCCCGAACCGATAACAATGCCGACGACCATACAAATCGCGGTAAGCAGTCCGTACTTTTTGGTTAATTTTTCCAAAATCCTATCAATTCCTTTATTAAAAAATTACGTTCAGTTTACCAAACTAAACTGCAAAAGTCAACATAATTATACAAAAAAATTTATAATTCCCTCAAAAAATTTATCAAAGCACCGCATTATTGCACTAAATCAAACAAACCGCCCCTTTTATTTGATTTTCAATACGATTTTTAATAAGAATAACTTAATAGTAATACTGAATATTGTATAACAAAATAACAACAGCCACCGATTGCTCGGTGGCTTGTTTGTTATGATTTTACCCTATTAGTTTCCGGGGTTTTTGATGTTTGCCTGGGCTTTCGCGAGTTCGCGAAGGGTTAAACATCGCCCGCCTTTGCGTTGTTATTGTTCGCCCGTCTAAACGTAATATCAAACAATAAACTATATATCATCTGCTTATTGTCGTGACCGTTTGAAAAACTTAGCATATAATAATTGTCCTTGTTCCATACCATAAAGGCGGGGTTTACGACATAGCGATTGCTGTTTTTGCGATAAACTTTTTTATGCTTTTCGTCGTAATCGAAGTAAAGGAACGAAATCTGTTTGTTGTCGTTGATAGCACGGTCTATTGCGTCCACGTTGTAGATAAACGAACTATTTCCCTTTCTTCCTTTATCGAGAGAAACAAATCGTCGCAAGATACATTTCCTGCGACTCGTTGCCGCACGCCGTGTTGCTTTGTCGTAGGTTGCTCATATATCCCTCCTTTTTGCCGTATGCAATATTTTTACGCCGCTTTTGCCTTTTTCTTTTTCTTTACAAGTACTACCGTTACCGTTATTGCCGCGGCGGCTATTAAAACAACCGCACCTACTACAATAAGAATATATCCCCATATAGGCATTACGAAAGCCACTCCGGGAATACATACGATGATCGTTCCCGTTTTGTCCGTAGATATGTTCACGTAACTGCCGCCGTTAGAAACGGAAAGTTTGGTCAAACTTCCGTCCTCGCCGAGAAGATACGCTTCCACTTCGTTTCGATTGTAGGTATAGTTCGCTCGCAAACCTATCGTAACCGCTTTTTCGGGCGTTACCAAAGAGCCGTCCGCTTGCATCAATTCCACGCCGAACACCTGAAAACGATCGCTTATCTTTGCCATTTTTTCGGCAGCCGTCTTGTAAATCGTGCTGTCCTCGCCTATTCTGGACGCAAGCAACGTTGTGTTTTCGGGCAAAATGCCTTCTGTATCGGTCAATTTCGCTAAACTTCCTCTGCCAAAAAGCGAAGTTATCTTTATGTCTTTTTCCGCATAGGTCGGATTGCCGAGCAAAGTTGTATATTGCGAACTTTCCGCGCGGTAAACGATATGATATTCGCCTGCGTTCTCAAGAGTAAGTTTGTTATCTGTAATCTCAATGTCGGTCTTTTCGCCGTTTCTCACATAATACGCCGAAACGTTTACATCTACGGTTTCATCACCGAGTTGAGCCGTTGCGGAAGGAACGGTGAAAGCCTGTCCTCTCGCAACTTCGTATTCGTCGCCGGCAGTCGTAGAGATAACAGGGACGAATTCGCCCGGGCGTTCGGTTTCACTATCCGAAACGTCGCCCGTTCTCGTCGCACCGCTTAAATCGAGGTTTATCGTGAACGAATACGTTTCTTTTCTGAGCGATACGTATACCGAAAAGGGTAAGCCTTTGGATAAATTCTCTTTCGACACCGTAAAACGGTACGTTTTGTTCGAGCCGTCGTCCGACGTGATTTCGTAGCCGACTTGCTTGCCGCTTTCCAAATTTAACGACAAATTTTCCATTGACGATGAAAGTTGCGTTACCGAAAGATAGTAATTGTTTCCTATCTTTTCCACAACGGCGGGATTTGCCATATATCTGCCGAGCATTGTAGACACCATTCCGCCCTCGGCGATAGAGTACGAAACGTTATATATTCCGTCCTCTCCGTCTACGGGCGTTGCCGCATATGCCGTATGTGCGGCGGGCAAGGTCGCAAACAAGCAACAAATCGTAAGCAGAACGCCGATAATCGTCGTTTTTATTTTCTTTGCGATACTCATTGCTTATGCCTCCTTGTCGCCGAACACGGCATACAGAACCACAACGGAATTATATTTTCCCGTCTGCGCGTTTTTCGTTGCGAAATTCTGCTCTAATACGGTGTTTTCGATATCTATTTTTGTAAGAACTCCGTCGATTTTCACAGCCCAATACTTAAATTCCTTTGAAGAATCGGTACAAGATACAGACTGTAACATTTTAAGTTTTGCCTGAGTTATTTTACTCGACAAAGTAAATCCTTCGAGGCACGCTCTGTCGGAGCCGGGTTGCGAGGTAAACGCCAGAGGATTTTCCTTTTCGTCTATCGCCAGATAAGATACGTTAAGTTTCTTTTTAAGCACCGCGCGAAGGGTTATCGCTTCTTCTATTTTCCAGCCGTTCTCGAACGCCTTGTCGGTCGAACCGCATTCGAATACGTCGCTGTATATATACACTATTCCCTCTCTCGTTTCAAAAATCGCCTTATCGGCCTTCCAGTAAGCGACTTCGTAATCGCCGTATTGTTTAAATTCATAAAACTGTCTGAAATCGAACAAACTGAAGGTGTAATTTCCGCCGCTTGTCGGACGATAATATTTCACTTCGCCCAAAAGCTTGGTATCGTCGCCGTCCACGTCGTAATATGCTTTAACGACTATACCTTCGTCCCAAAGCGCGTAAACAGTCGGGGTAACCGATCCGAGAGTTATGCCGAGCCTGCCTATCGAGCTTCCCGCCGAGAACAATCTGTCATCTCCGCTTAAAGAAGAGCTCCAACCCCAGAGTATGTCGCTCGTAGCGACAAAAGACGAATAGTCAAGCGACAAATTGCTCTTTGCCATGCTTACGGTCGTCGTATAATATTGATAACCGTCTCTTTCGACGTAATCTATCTTTGACGAATCGAACGGGTGCGAAACGTCGGTTACGTAAGTTACTTCTATATCCGTATTGCGGTCATAGACGATTACGTCCTGCGAATATTCGCACTGTAAGCTATGCATTTCGAACGATCCGACGGTGAATATCGGTTTCCCGTTAAAATCCGTATTTAAGCCGAAATACCATGCGAGACGATATTCGCCCGCCTGCAAAAATTTAAGCGTCGCGCCGTAAGAGCCGCTTTCGACTAAAGCCTCTTCATCCTCGGCGATTTTGTAATTGTCGCCGTTTTTACGGTAAACCTTAAATCCGCCTCTTGCAAACGGCACGTAATCCGCCCCCGCGATTTTAGGTCTTTCGAAACTCATTTCTTCGCCGGTAAACAGAGCCGACGCGCCCGAAACGATTTTGTAATCGTAAAGAGAAGCTCCGTCGACGGTGAACCCGTACATAACGTTAAGTTTTACGCTGTCGCCGTATTCGTCCCGATAAGTAAGTTCGAGCATGGCGTATTTTTCGTCCTTTATAATCGCCCACGCCTCCTCGAAATTTTTAGCCGTAACGGCGGCATTCTTCGTATAAACGTTGCACGTTATAAGCGGCACGGAAATCACGCTCGTGACGTCGCTGTCCGTAACGCGAAGCGAATATTCGGCGGGAACGTTGAGCAGATCCTCGAGGTCTTTTATAACCTTCGCGCTGTTTTCGGTGTAAGTTATAACCGCGCGCGTTTCGCTTCCGTCCTCTTTCTTTTCGTATTTAAGGTCGCCCGAGGAAACGATTTTTTCTTTTTCGAACAGACTGTAATCCCCGGCGGCTTCTCCGCGGTATTCCAGCCAAAGCGACGTAAATTCCCCGAAACGGTTATACAAACGGAATTCAACGCGCATTACGGGCGCAAGCATCGTCGTGACGTTATACGTCCCGTTCAAATCGGTAAATTGCGAAAACGCTTTGTTGTAAACGCCGTTTTCGTAAACATACGCCGCGACGTTTAAAAAGTTAGTGTACGGCACATCGTCGTCATACTTAGTAAGCGTGAACGACGTGTATTTATCTCCGAGCCACGACCATGTAACTTCGGGAACTTCGACGTAATTGCCCACCTTAAAACGCTTGTCCGTTTTGTAAATCCCGTCCGAATCGTCATAATGCCAATCGGAAGACGCGACCGTAACGTTTTGCGGCTTTTCGTAAGGCATGATAGTTACGAGACAATTTCTCGTCACGTCGTCGTATTTCGCGGAATAATACACGGCGACTCCTTCAGAAAACGCAAACGAGCGAGAAAGCGATACGGGCTTAGAAAAATCGGCTTCGCCGTCTTTATCCAAAGAATATGCTTGCCACGAGAGACCGGAAGCGTTCACCGAGGGGTAAACGATTTCGGTGTAAAGCGAAACGAGATCTACCGTATCGCCCGCATTTGCCGTTTTACCTATATCCGTTTTCTCTATCGTGAAATTCGTTCCCGCACTCGGAGTGAATGCCGCTAAGAAGTTCGTCGCGGCGGAATATAATTCTCCGTCCGTTTTCGGATCGTATCCGAACGCTTCGTATGTAAGATCGAAATACGAAAACGAATAACGCATATCGGAAAGATTCCCCGCCGCGGTCTGAGCCGTGGGAGCGATCGTCATTTTGGAATCGAAATTTTTCGTTCCCGTTTTGCCGCCGTCGTTAGATGCAAAGAACATATTTACCATTCTGACAGACATGGCGTATCGCTGCATAACGTCAAAATCCGCATTGTTTTCGGTAAAATCCGCCTGCGTGTAACCCGCGTAAAGAGGCATTTGTTTGCGGTAAGTAAAACTGTCGCCCGAAACGGGGGTATAATCCCAATCGGTTATTCTTACCATGCTGTCATACGAAAGCGTAAGTCTGCGATAGGAGAAGGGGAAATTGAACATCTGCTCCATCGCGCCCGTGCTTCCGCCGAAAAGGATTATGTCATTACTAAGCGAATCGCCCAAATCGAAAGTATAGTAATATCTGCCCGTATCCGCATGAAATTCATAAGTAAGATTTCCCCACGACTTCGCTTTTAAAAGCGACGGAATATAAAGATTATATTTTTCTTCTTGCTCCGACGTGATCGTATTCGATTTGTCGGTTAAAAAATAAGTAAAATCGCGGGCAAAACCCGTAGTACGATTAAAATAATCGTCACCCGAAAGATTGCCTAAAATATCCGAATTGTACGCACTTAACGGTTTAATAAGCGTATAATGCCCGTTTTCCGCGACAATGTAAGCATAAACGGGATGAAAATAATCGAGCATGGCGGCGGTTTTGTCAAGCCCCGTATAATGAGTGGGCAACATATACACACCGTTATCGAGCTTGCCTTCCGCGCTTACAAACGATTTATCGAAACCGATAAACCTCGTTATTCTGAATTCAACCTTATAGGCAACCGAACAACGGTCTCTTTCTTCTCTCGTTTCCACGTCCGCCGCCCAGTTATAATACGTAACGTTAAGATAAATCGGATCTGCGATATTCAGTCCCGAAATATCGTAATAAATCGTCTGAATAAGGCTTGTGCGGTCTAAAATGCTTAAACTTTCGTTTACTCTGTTTTCGGGATCTTCCACCGTGTATGCCTGCACCTCGAAAGTAGCGTCCTCGGAATCGGCGAAAATAGGACCTCTTTCATGACAATTATATTGTATACGCAGGAATGTTCCCTGCTCGTTTTTTTCGATGTAAGTTTCTTCGGCGATAATATCTTCGGCAAAATTATGCCAGCCGTATGTATCCGCCAATATACCTTTTACGACGCTTCCGTCAACGATTTTCGCCTCGTAATCGAGCGCGTAAGTTCCGTTATTGACGATCGCCTCTTTTTCCCACTTCGGGTACAAGGTGAGATTGCACATTTTCCAGTACAGATCCCCGTTCGACACGTCGCACGGGTTTGTAAGCGACGAATCGAAATACCACCCCGCGAAAACATACCCCACCTTTTCGGGTGCGGGAAGAGTCGGCATATTGTTTGCCGAATAATAAATATCCGAAAGCGGCGACGACAAATCGCTCGAATCGAAAGTAATTTTGAATTGCGTGTCGCCGTAAGCGTCTTTTATGGCGTCTTTCGGATCTTTCACGGAAGACGAACTTCTGCACCCCGTAAAGGCGAATATCAAAATGAAACAAAATATTGCCGTCAATACGATTTTAATATATCTTTTCAAAGGCAACACCTCCGTATTTAATGCACTTCAAGTTTGTTTTTTGTAATGATTTCAAGTTTGAAATTTCGATTAAAAACGAGACTCCGCCGCCCCTTTTTATCGGGGCGGTGTTGCTCTCTCGTCTTTTGTTTAGTTAAACCGTACTCATTATGTTGCTGCCCATTCCGTCGTCGGTATAGCCTTCATACCAACCTTCTTCGAACACGGAAGAACAGTTTTCGTCGTTTACGAGTTTGGAAAGCTTCTTACTTCCCGTGATCGCGCTGCCCATATATGAGGGCGAGTATTTAAAACTCGAACTGCTGTAATTTTTGGTTTCGCTGTCAGTAAAGGCGTTTGCATGAATTTTAGAAACGCTGTTGAAGTAAATCACGCTTTCTTCGCCGAGATAATAATACGAACCTTCCATTACTTCATAGCGGATAATGTTCGACGTATCGTCTATATTTCCGAGGTTAATATTGCAAGACGTCAGACTGGCGTTGTAACCGCCCGCGCTTGCGACAAACTTTACGTCCCACGTGGTAACCGCAGTTTCGCCTTCGCCCGCAACCGTCTTTTTAACGTAACTGTATATACCGATAGCTCTGTTTTCCGCTTTCGTGAAGCTGAGCACTACTTGCTGAATGACAAAGAAGAATTCGCCTTCTTTCAAGTCCGCCTTAGTAAGCATGCTTCTGTTCTCTTCGCCCGCGGCGGGAATAAATTGCATGAGCGTTGAAATTTTAAAGGCGTATGCTCCGATTTCTTTCAATTCTGAAAGCGCAAGAGTGATTTCGGTTAAAGAAGTCTTTTCGAAAGCGCTTGCGCCGATCGCATTGAGTTTGCAAGCCGAAATATCCGCGGCAACGAGAGAAGCGCAGTTATAAAAGGCTTTTTCGCCGATCGTTTTAAGCGAAGCGGGTAAAATAATATATCCGATTTCCGCATTGTTTGCAAAAGCGTTTGCCGCAACGGCTGTAACCTTTAATTCTTTGCCGCCGACAGTCACCGTTTCGGGAACGGAAACTATCGCAAGTCCATTGCCGGATATTACCGCCGTATCGGCGTTATAACCCGAAATCGTAGCCGTTCCGTCACCGTTATCGGTTGCGGTATATCCGCCGTCGAACGAATAAGTAAACGTTATGTCGAGATATACGTTGGTCGTAAGAGCGGAAGACAAATCGTAATCGCTTCCGAGATTCTTAACAGAAACGACTGAAAGAGATTTTTTCTCATATGCTTTAGCAAGTGCGGTTTTGTTTGCGGTATCAAGAGCCGACAGAAGTTCTCCAACCGTTAAAGTATCGTTTTTGGCTTTGTTAACGACTGCGGAATAAGTTTCGCCCGTTAAAGCGTTGACGTAGTTTACGGTAACCGAGGGGGTTTCGCTTTCGGCGGAGTATATGAGCTTATCTTTAAGGCTCGTACTCGAACAAGGTTCGTAATAATCTTCCGACAAAACCGCCCAGCCCGTGGGGTCGCCTATCAATGCGTATTCGGAAAGTCCTTCGGGATAAGCCGTCTGCCTGAAGTTTACAAGCGTTACGCTTTCCATAGCGGAGAATATCGCGTAAGCCGTAGGAGCGACGTTGCCTTTAAGGTCGTTTGCGTATTGTTTGTCGAAAAGGAAGGTTTTGGACGAATACTGGAAGGCTGCCGCCGGGTAATTCGATATGTCTTCGTTATAATTCACGAACGAGAACGTTTCGGGAAGAACAAGATATTCGAGAGTGCGGTTAAAATACGTTCCTACCTGAATGCCGTTTACGCCTTCGGGTACGTTTACGGTAGTTCCGTCGGTATAGTCGCCGATAAGAACAAGTCCCTTTTCGGTCTTTTGATAAATATAATTGCCGTCTTTATAAAAATCCCCCGTTTTTGCGGTTTCTTTCGTGTGGGTAAACGCAAGATTAGAAGGAACCATCGAAAGATTTTTCACGCTTTCGGGTATTGCGATATCGAAAGAATATGTTTCCCCTTTGTTGTACTGAGCGTAGCCGTTCCAGCTCGTAACGGTGTTTGCCCAGAACGAACCGATAATTACTTCCACTCCGTCGGGAATGTTGATAGACTTTAAGCTGTTGAGGTTGTTGAAGCAGTTCTGAATTACCTTCAAAGTGGAAGGAAGAACGATTTCGGTTACCGAGGAAGCGTTCGCATTGATACTCTGAATAGTAACGATGCCTTCGCCGATAATGAGTTTCTTGATAGAAGCGTTATTGATCAAACCGTTTTCAAGACGAATCGATTCGACATTATAAGTTTCCGCCGCACCGTCGCCGTCGTTATCGAAAGTGATTTTTCCGAGAATCGAAATAACGGGAACGGTATTTATACTTGCATAGTTTTCCGTATCGTCGAATCTGCCTTCGTTTCCGTACATAGTTACGCAAAGATTTCCCGTTGCGGAATTTTTCTGATATTTAAGGAAAGGCGAACGCCATTTTACGGTAATCGTTGTATTTTTGTCGATTGCCTTTGTGAAATCAAAAACATTTCCGTTTTCGTCCACGTACGAAATATCGTTTTTGGACATATAGTTTTTACGGATGTTTACTTCCTGAACCGTGGATGTTTCTCCCTCTTCGGTCTTTGCCGTCTGCGTTACGGGAGTTTCGTATACCGTGCCGGGATTTACCGTGGTTGTATATACGTCTTCGTAACCGTTGTTAAAGGTAATACGGGCTACCGATTTTGCATATAAGTCGTTGGTTTCTGCCTGACCGTCCCATTTGGTGGTATAGTTTGCGTTTGTGTACCAGCCGTCAAATTCCAGACCTTCGCCTGGATTGTAACTGCCTTTTACCACGTCAACGAGGTTTTGAGTGCCTTTGTCAACGCCGTTTATGTGTACGTTTACTTCTACGGGAACGAATTTCGCATATACGTTAAGCGTTTTCGTTACGTTTTCGCCCGTAAAAGGACTGCCCGTAAACTGCTCGTTTTCATACCAGTTTGCGAACGTGTAATACTGCTTGCTTACTGTGGGAAGGGTAACTTTTCCGTTCTCTGCCGTTACTTGGCTGTATTGTTGCCACTCGTTCGTGGTATCGTCCTGCACCATAAAGGTAACTTTGAGATCCTCTGCCTTGTCTTTTCCGCATCCGGTAAGGACAAACAGAGAGAGTCCTGCGAGTAAGGCGACTAAAACTACAAGGATAGCCGTCAACTTTTTTCTTACTGCTGTCATAATATCAACTCCTTTAAAAAATTTTTATTGTATAATAACCGCTTTCGCGATGATTATCCTTAACTTAATTCGCTTAAATGTCGTATCTCGAAAGTATTTCGGACGGACTTTGCGTAAGCACGAACAAGTAAGGAATAAGCGAAATGCCTATCATCAAAAGCGAACTTATCACGAAACTTGCCGCCGCTATGCCTATGAAGCCCGCAAACGCAACGTTCATTACCGCATATCTCGCACACATCACGGCGATAACGACGAGATAGGTTATCAGATATACGCCCAAGTTGCCGAACACCGCGTTCATCGTTTCCTTGAACAACAAATTGCTTCTGTTTACGCCGATTGCACGATACACGCCGTATTCTTTGCTATTTTTAACGCTGCCGGATTTTTCTATAAAGAAATAAATGAGATACATCAGCACCGCAACAAGAACGAAAATCATAAGGCTTTTAACCGCCGCGCCTAGTTCTTCTTTGTTTTGCGCCCGTTGTAACGCCGAAACGTCGGCGGAAACAACGCTTCTGTCCGAAAGCCTTTGATTGAGCGAGGCAAGTTGTTCGCCGCCGCTTGTGGAAATCTCGAAGAAATACTGCGAATTGCTACCGAGCGCGTCGAGGTTGGGCGAGATATACACGAAAATGTTATCGAGTGCGGCTTTCGTTACGTAAATGCGTATATCCGTCGTCATAACGGTACGGGTTAAAGAAAACTGCCGCACATACATCGGGTAACTGTCCGAAATCGAAATGTATTCGGGCGAGTTCAAAAGTATCGCGTTGGCGAGTTCCATGCAAAGATCCGCCTGCGTTGTATCCGACATCATTTTGTAAATCGCATTACGGTTGATTTCCACCGTGCATTGATTGTTCTGTAAATCCAGCGTTTCGCTGTCATATACGCATATTTCCGCAGAATAACTGTTTATCGTTTTATTCGTTTCTTTATCTATAAAATCCGATTTGAAAAACTTGTTCGTGTTGTCCGTAAAACGTATATCCCGATACACACCCAAAAAGTTTACGTAATCGGCGCGATTGAAATAAACGAACGGCTTTTCGCCATTTACGATTCCGCTCACCGCATAGTCCTTTTCAAACAAAATCAGCGAAAGCGAACGGTCGTTTTCAAGTTCTTCTATACGCAATTTGTTTTTCAGAGTTTCTGCAAGTCCTCTCGAAATAAGAACTTGCTTTTCTTCGGGCATTGCCCCGAATTCCAATCCTACGCTTTCTTTTGTATCTTCGGATTTCAACGCTTTCGGCGCATAGTTTGCCGTAATTCCCGAAAGAGATTGCAGATTGTTATACGAAAAACTGCCTTCCGCATAATTCATCTCGTAAAAGTCTACCGTATCGTAAAGATCCTTTTTTAACTTTCTCACTTCCGAGTAGTTATTCATGTTCACGTAAACGCTGTTTTCGTCTATCGGCTTATTGTCCGCTTTGACGTTCAACGCCTCAAACGAGAAAAGCGAGAAGAAACATACGACGGCTGCCATTGCGAGAATAAATATCTGTTTGAAAATATTTCCGCCGGAATACGCCTTTTCGTCGTTTCCCTTTTTAAGCGAACGGAATATGTTTTTGAACGTATACAGTCTGCCGTTCTTCTTTGAAGTGCTTTTTGTAAAATCTTTTAATTCGTTTGCGGCTACGGGTTCTTCCTTTACGTTGTCGTAAGTAATGCTCGCAAATTCGGATTCGTCTATCTCCGCGTCGTCCACAAGCAAACCGTCCACGATTTTTATGTGCGTATCCGCATACTTCTTGATTAAGGTTACTTCGTGCGTTACCAGCACCACGAGCTTGGTTTTGGATATTTCTTTCAATATATCCATTACCTTGTAGGTATTCTGCGCGTCGAGGTTTCCCGTAGGCTCGTCCGCAAGAATCACGTCCGCGCCTTTTATAAGCGCACGGGCTATCGCGACTCTTTGCTTTTGTCCGCCCGAAAGCGCGTCGCCCTGCTTGTTCTTGAAACGTTCCATATCGACGAGTTTCAGAACTTCTTCCGTTCTTCTCTCTATCTCTTTATCGTCGGTAAAGCCCGCAATCAGCATTGCGTTGCGCATGATTTCGGCTATCGTGTAGCCGCGTTCGAGATAATAGTTCTGAAAGATAAACCCGATTTTCTGATTGCGGATTTTATCTTCGTTGCCTTTCATCGACTCGCCGTTTACGATTATCTTACCGCTGTCGGCTTTTTCAAGCCCGCCGATGATATTGAGAAGCGTTGTTTTACCGCTGCCGCTTTTCCCGAAAATCGCGACAAGCCCTTTATCCGGAAGTTCGAACGAAACGCCCTTTAACACTTGATTCCTCGCCGAGGAATGAGGATTGAACGTCTTTTTTATGTTCTCTACGCGTATCATATCAGCCTTTGCTTCCTCCTTTAAGCGATTTTCTTATGCTCTGCCCGTTAATGTTTCTGTTAAACCCGAACGCCACGCACTCCACGATAAACAACAGCATGATTTCCACGAAGAAATAATTGCCTATCGAAATAAACGGGAGCGTGCTGCCCGGGTACAGCGTTGCTATCAAACTTACTATCGGGAGCAAAACAAGTGTCGGCAAAAAGATAAGCGCCATCTGCACGTACAGCGAACGGGAGGAAATCTTTCTTGAAATTCCCAGCGTTCTGTATACCGCGAAATCTGCCTGATATATCTTGACCGAACGCATGAAGATTACCGAAATCAACATTGCAAACAATAAACTTCCCGCTATCATCACGAGATACCACAGGATATTGTTCGTGAACACGTCGCCCGCGTTCTGAACGTATACCCCCGAAGTGGAAAGCATTCCCATATACCCTTCGGGCAAATTCTTAACGGCTTCTTTCGCCGCCGCGTCGTCGGCATAATACAGCGCGCTTTGTACCGACGTTTCTTCCGATAAAAACATCGCACTATAATCGGCTTCGTTCATCTGCACGATAAGTCCGCTTACGTTATCGTTCTTTTGATTGGACGTCAACACCGTGTATGCTTTATCCGATTTCGCGTTGAAAACAACCTGTTTTCCGTCGGCGGCATAGTAATTGGAATTGACCAAGTTTACCTGTCCTTCGCTAAGTTCGGCATTTACCTCGAACGTGAATACCGTCGTTTCGTCGTTTCCGAGTTTCATTACGGAATTGAGCGCCTGCATTTTTTTGCCGTATTCCGTAAGATCGTCGTATCCCAGATACAATTTCACTTCCGTCACGTCCACCGTGGTAACGATTTCTATATCGCTTATCCCCACGCCCGCGTTTACGAACACGTTTTTGATCGTTTCCGCATCGCCCGATTGCGCTTTGGATATGACGAGCGTTGCCGATCCCGCCTCGGGACAATATTTATACGGATCGTACAGACACGCTACCGAATACGATTGCGTAAGTCCGCCCCTTCTCGGAAGTTCCACCGTGAATTCGGATTTACTTCTGTCAAGCAGGAAATATCCGGCTTTCGTCTTTGCCGCAACCTCGTCGAGATCGTCCTGCGTAATGGAATTGCTTTTATCCGACAAAATGACTTTACCGGAAATCCCTATTCCGTCGAGCGGGACTTGCGTAGGCTGAATCAACGAATTCCCGAATACCGCTATCACCAGAAACAACGTAATCGCGCATACGAAAAGGGCAAAGCTCATCATCACCGTGAATTTCGGGCGGCTTTTATAATTCAGCGTACCGATATGCCACGTGTTTTTGAAATCGAGTTTTTTAGACGTTTTTATTTCTCCCGCGCCCGCGTTTTCGCTCGCCGGTTCGGGTGACTTTACAAGTTTATCTTCTTTCACCGAGCCGTCGAAAATCGTTACTCTACGCGTTGCGTATTCCACGAAAAATTCGGGGTTATGCGTTACCACGATGACGAGTTTATCTTTACTCACTTCTTTCAAAAGCGCGGCGACTTCTTTGCTCGCTTTAACGTCGAGGTTGCCCGTAGGCTCGTCGGCAAGGATGATAGGACTGTCTTTCGCTAAGGCGCGCGCTATAACCGTTCTTTGTTTTTCGCCGCCCGAAAGTTTACTGCCGCGACGATTTTTCTGTGCCGTAAGCCCTACTTTTTCTATTAGTTCCTCCGCGATACGACGACGTTCCTTTTTATCTTCCAGTCTTAAAAGCGCGAGTTCCACGTTTTCAAGCACCGTAAGGTTTTCTATGATATTGAAATCCTGAAAGATCATCGCGATGTTTCTTTCACGATATTTTTCCCAGTCGCTCTCGGAATAGTGCGAAGTTTCCGCGCCGTTGAAATACAACTCGCCTTCTTCGTAACTATCGTTCGCCGCGATGACGTTTAAAAGCGTAGACTTACCGCTGCCGCTTTCGCCCTCTATTGTTACGAACTCGTTATAGTCGAATTCGAGATTGATACCGCGAATACCGATCGTTAAAATATCGTTACTGTCGTATATCTTTCCGATGTTATCAAGTTTTAATAAAACCGATCTTTCTGCCATTTGTTATTTATCCTTTGAAATACTCTCTTACCAGTTCTTTTCCGCCGCTTTTAGCGACTACTCCGTTTTCTATGTAAAAGGCTTTGTCGCATAACGCCTCGGCGCAACGAACGTCGTGAGTTATCGTTATCATCGTGTTGCCCGTTTCCTCGTGAAGTCTGTTTAATATGTCCGTCATTTTGCAAAGACCTTCAAAGTCTTGCCCCACCGTCGGCTCGTCGAGAAGCAAAACTTCGGGTTTGCAGGCAACAACAGCCGCAATGGAAACTCTACGTTTTTGCCCTTCCGAAAGCGATTGCGGATGTCTGTTCCACAAATGCTTTATTCCGAAAAGTTCGGCAATTTTCTCGGCATATTCGGGAGATTCCGCTCCGAAACCCACTTCTTTTTCCACCGTCGGCATAAACAGTTGGTAATCGGGGTTCTGGTAAATCACTCCCACCTTTTTGTACCACTTTTTATTCGCCTTGGTTTTCTGTCCGAATTTTCCCTCAATATATTGCGTTATTTTTCCGCCCGTCGGTTTATACAGCCTTGCGATCAGCCGCATAAGAGTGGTTTTTCCGCACCCGTTTTCGCCTAAGAACACCGTTCTTCCGCCTTTCGGAATTTTGCAGGAAATATCTTTCAGAATTTCCCTTTCTTTAACCGAAAACGCAACGTGATCTAAATCGAAAAGCGACTTATTTCCCGCAAAAACGGGACAAATATCTTCTATTTTCGTCGTTTGGCTTACAAGGTATTCTTCCTTGTTTTCTATCTCTTTTATTTTACCGCTTCCGACGTGATACACGCCGTCCACATACGGAAGCACCATATCCAGGCGGTGTTCTATGACGAGGACGCAATATCCGGCGCCGGCAAGAGATCTGAGCGTTTGCATTAAGTTTGCCGCCCCGTCTTTATCCAAGTTGGCAAGCGGTTCGTCCAAGATTATTATCTTCTGCCCCATCGCAAGGGTGGAAGCGGTTATAAGCCTTTGCTTCTGCCCGCCCGAGAGTTTTCTGCACTCCCACGCGGGGTTAAGCTTCATCAATTTACAGACTATTTCTATCTGTTTTTTTATCTTTTCGGGCGGAAAAGCGAGGTTTTCGCAACCGAACGCTATTTCGTCCTCTATACGCTTTTGTATAATCTGCTCGTCGGCGTTTTGAAGTACCACGCCCACCTTACGGCAGATTTCGCCGAGTTTTTTGCCCTTTGTATCTTCTTCGTTTATTTTAACTTCACCTTTTAGTTCGCCGTAGGTTATATTCGGAATAATTCCGCTTATTATGTACATAAGCGTGCTTTTACCTTCGCCCGAATGTCCCGATATAAGCGATACTTTGCCGTATTCGGCGGTAAAGCTCACATTATCCAAAATCTTCGTTTTTCCGTCGTAGGAAAAAGTTACGTTTTTAAGTTCTATTGCTCTCATAACGCCACCGCCAAAACCGATCCTGCTATGATTCCCGCAAGAAACAGAATATCTTTCGCCGCGATTTTTTCTCTTTTATATATGGTGTACGGTTCGCCGCCGAGCGAAAACCCGCGAGTTTCCACCGATAATGAAAGCGTGTCCGAAATGTTCACAAGCCGCATAACAAGCGGCACTAAAAACGCTCTGTAAAAAATTTTCGGATTGAACGCATTTCCCGCACCTCTCGTTTTCATCGCTTCTTTGATTCTTTTTTCCTCGTCGGAAAGCATAGGCACGAACGAACGTGCTATAAGTATTCCGAGCGTTATGCCTCGCGGCGTATGCAGTTGCGAAAGATTCCTCGTCATTCGCACAGGTTCCACGCCCATCCCCGGAACAACAGAAAGCATTACCGCGGCAAGCCTTGTCGCAAGCCCCGTCGCTTTCATCACGTCGCGCGCGATCGCATACGAGATTCCGAAAAATATTCCGCCGGAAATAACTATCACGGGTAAAACGTGCAAGCACTTTTTCCACATGCCGAACAGGCACAGCCACGCAAACACGCCGAGAAGGTAATATACGCCGTTTATTTGTTTTGCAGTGACAAGTCCGAATACAATTATCAACACGCCGGAAAGCAAAGCGACGAGCGGATATATTTTTTTACCGTATGCGCGTCTTGTCATTTTTTAAGTACTCCGGCTTTTTTAAGTTCTCTTGATATAAGCACACCTACGATTGCGCCAATAATGCAAATTACCACCACAGCCGCTGACATTCCGATCGCCACCCACGGGTTCGTCACCCCGGCAAACACAACGCTGCCGACGCCCTTGCCGATTATAGAATACCACCACGTCGTCAACGGCCTTACGATCGGGAGCGTAATCGGGAAATATATCGCACCGGCAAAAAGACACGCGCCGTCCTTTTTGTATCCTCTGAATATCAAAAGGGTAAGACCTTCGGCAACGAGAGCGCATATCATAATGCATATAAACATAGGAAAGAACATAAATGCGAACAATGCGCCGCAGCAAAGCGACATAAAAAGCAGCGCTCCCGGTTTTCTTACTTTCATCATTCCTATCGTCGGGAATATCGAAAACTGCAATCCCAGACAGACCTGAACGATAGCAAATACCGGAATGCTTCCTACCAGCGGCATGATAGAACCCGTTATAAGCATACAAGCCGCCATAATCGCAAGAAACACGATGTCTTTTATCTTGAACTTGCGAAACACCTTATTTTCGTCTTCCGCTTCTTCTTTTACAACCTTTTTTTTCGCTTTCGCCGCCGAGGAATCCGTTCCTTGCGCGACCGTGATATCTTCCATATTCGACAAAAGTTCGTTCGTCGCAACCGTTTCTTCGTTTTTCTTTTGTTCGTTATCCGTCATGCGTTTGCAACCTCCGTCATTTGTCCGTTATCCACCTTGTAAATTCTGTCGGCTATCGCCATAGTGGATTCTCTGTGCGATACTAAAATTATGCTCTTTTTGCTCTTTTGTTCGGCAAGTGATTTAAGTATCATTCCTTCGTTTATCGCGTCCACGTTGCTGGTAGGCTCGTCGAGAAGAATAAGTTCGCTGCCCTTTAAGAACGCACGCGCCAAGCCTATACGCTGTTTTTCGCCCGCCGAGAGATTGTCGCCCATCGCGCCCACTCTCGTTTTGTATCCGTCTGGAAGTTTCATTATGAAGTCGTGTACCGAAGCGAGCCTGCAAGCCTCTTCCAGTTCTTTTTGCGTTGCGTTCGGCTTTGCGATACGAAGATTATCTTCAATCGTTTCGTCGAAAAGATAAGTGCTTTGGCTTACAAGCGTTACGTTGTCAAGAAGATTGCTCGTTACGATATTGTCTATATCTATGCCGTTGTACGCGATAACTCCGCCGTCCTTTTCCCAGAAACGAAGCAGCATTTTAAGGAATGTGCTCTTTCCGCAGCCGCTTTCACCCACGATACCGATTACTTCGCCTTTTTGGGCGTACATGCAAATATTTTTTAATACGGGTACGTTTTTTTCATACGCAAACGACAAATCTTTGACTTCGAGATTTTCGTAATTTATGGTTTTGCCGTTCTTTACTTCTTCGACGGCAGGTTTTTCTTCAAGTAAATTCAGCACTCTGTCGCCCGCCGCAAACGTCTGCGTTAAGTTAGAAGGCAAACCGGCAAGTGCGATTACGGGGCCGAACGAACCGAATACGGCGGTAATGCCTACAATCATCATTCCGACGCTTAATTGATTTGTGCATACGAGAACCACGCCGGCGGCAAGCGTTGCAAGAATAAACAACGTTACCAGAAGTTCGGTCGCCGCAGCGGTTTTCGTCGATTGGTCTTTCATCTTTTTGGTTTCGTACAATAGTTCGTCCGAACGACGATTGACCTCTTTTTCTCTGTCCTTTTCCGCGTTGTTGAGAACAATATCTCTTATCCCCTTAATACTGTCGAGGAAATAGGCGTTGAACGACGCGAATTCCGCTCTGTATTTAACACCCGAAGCCTTTTGCTTATTCGAGGCAATCGGCGGTACGATTACGCCGATTACTATATACCCGACGAGAGCCACGAGCGCGAGATACCAACTCGACATAAAACCTACGAATAGGAACACCGCCAAAGATACGAGTATTGCGATACAGATAGGCGATATGGTATGCGCGTAGAACACTTCGAGCATTTCTATATCCGAAGTTATCATCGCGATGATGTTGCCTTTTTGTTTGTTTTCGAGTTTTGCGGGGCAAAGTATACGGAGCGCTCCGAAAATCTTATCCCTTATTTTTGCAAGCAGTCTGAACGCGATATAATGGTTGCTGTACTGCTCTATATATCTGAGTCCGCCTCTTACTACGCCGCAACCGACGGCTAAGCCTATAAGCCAGCCGTAAGAAAGCGCAATGCTTTCGCCCAATGCTTTAGCTATGCCCAGCGCGCCGAATAATGTAACGCCGAGCGCGCAAAGATAACCGATTACGCCGTTTATTACGGCAAGAATCATAATGTACGACAAACTGCCAAGCATGACGATTAAACTCGCCATTATTTTCGCGCCGCTTCTGCGAAGTTTCTCTTTCATACTCTCGCCTCCTTGGCTTGCTTCCATGCCGCAAACTGTTTGTAACCTTCTTCCAAGGTCTTTTGCGTTTCGTAAAGAGAAGCGTAGCCGCCATTTTTACTCATAAGTTCTTCGTGACTGCCGCTTTCTTTTACTTCGCCGTCTTCCATATAATAAATATTGTCCGCGGGGACTACGTTGGCAAGGCGGTGTGAAATGACGATAACGCTTTTATCCTTGCTCATCGCCTTTACGTTGTCCATAATAATGGCTTCGCTTTCCACGTCTATATTGCTGGTAGCTTCGTCGAACACATAAATATCTTTGTCCGCAACGAGGTTTACCGCCAAGGCAAGGCGTTGTTTTTGTCCGCCCGAAACGTTGTTCGCGTCCTCGACGATTACTTTGTCGAGTCCGCCGTTTTCCTTTATGAACGTATCGAGATTGACCTTTTTAAGTGCCGACCAAATTTCGTCGTCGGTCACCGTTTTCTTTGCCAGACGGAAGTTTTCCCTTACCGTATCGTTAAATAGATATGTGTTGTAACTGACCGCCGAAAGGCGAGAATAATAGCTTTCTCTCGAAACGTTTTCGAGTTTTTCTCCGCCGACGGTAACAATTCCGTTTTGCGGACGAATCGCTCCGATTAAAAGATTTACCACCGTACTCTTTCCGCAACCGCTTTCGCCGACGATTGCCGTCATGCCCTTTTCGGGGAAAGTCATATTTACGTTTTTAAGAACACTCCTTTTCCCGTCGTAAGAAAAGTCGATATTTTCAAGTTTAAGTTCGTCGCCCTTTACTTCCTTTTCTCCCCATACGGGATCGGGCGTATTCAAAAGCGTTATAATCTTTTTACCCGCACTCGCACCGTTCATCGCTACGTGGAACGCGCTACCCAAGGCTCTTAACGGTAAGAAAAACTCTACCGCTACTAAAATAAGGAACAACGCCGCCGCAGGATTTAAACCGTTCGTAATACCCACGAGCGACAATGCCGTACCTGCGCCTGCACCGGCAAAGGCAATTAAATCCATTATAGTGATACTCATAAGCTGCATTACGAGTACTTTCATCGTGATTTTCCGAAATTCTTCCGCGCTTGCATTGATTTGCTTATGTTTCGCCGCGTCCGCTTTGAAGATTTTAAGTTCTTTCAAACCCTGCACGCTGTCAAGGAACGTATCGCCCATAGAGGTGTATTTGCCCCAATATTTTGCGAAAACTTTCTTTGCGTATTTCGATACCGCAACGATAGAAACAGGGATAACGGGAACGCACGCTATCAGAACGACCGCCACTTTCCAATCTATCCCCACGCATACGAAGAACAGAATAAACGGCGCGATCATCGAATAAAAGAACTGCGGAAGGTATGCCGAATAGTACAAGTCGAGTTGTTCGACGCCTTCCATGGCAACCTGCGTAAGTCCTGCCATGTTCATTCCGTCGGTACTTTTTACGCCGAGCGAAAGTATCTTGTTGTACGTCTTTTCGCGAAGGTCTTTTTTTACTTCTCTCGAAAGTTTTTCGCGTAAAGAGCCCGTAAGCCTTGTCATTACGTATCTTACGACAATCGCAACCACGGCGATTATTGCGGGATACGCAAACGAAACGTAACTTTCAAGCGTTCCGTCCGCCGCTTGCATCGCAAGACTTACCGCATAGCATATGCTTGCCGTTATCGCAAGGTTGGCAAGAAGCCCTATAACCGACAGCACTACGACGTATGCGATATACTTCTTGTTCTCCCCGATAAGTTTTAACAGTTCTTTATCTAACATCCTTTTGTTCCTCCGAGGATTTTACGTGGTTTGACTGCCCCGCCGCTTCGCTCGCCTTTTGCTCTTTCTTTATTTTCTTTTTATATTGAATCAGTTGCACAACGTGCGAAATGGAAAACACGGGATGCGTGAACAACATTCTCGGTCCGGCATATTTCATTACTTTCTGCATTTCTTCTCGATACTGCGGTTTCGCTTTATAACAGTGTATCTTACAGAACGAACAAAATCCCTTGTTCTTCTTGAAAGGACACTTCTCCAAGCGATACTCGGCAAATTCAGTAAGCTCTTTACAGTCGGAACAAACGTCCTTTCCCCTTATCCCTTCTTCCTTTCTTTTCGCTTTATGATTGCCCTTGCAGTAAATCCGCACCATTGTGGGGATAAGCCTTTTTTCCGCTTCCCAATGCTTATACTCTTTCTCTACTTTTGCCATTTTCAACACCTCTTTGTTTATATCCGTTGGTTTAACAATCCGTTGCAGAACTTGTATGCATCAGTTAGAATCTGCTAACATATTCACATAAAAATAAGGCGCGCCGAATACACCGTTTTGCCCCTTTCTGTGTTAGACACTGCTAACAAACTTCCTTAAAAAATAGGGTTCCTCACCCCGCCCTCATCATATGCTTTGGAAATACATACTTTCCGAAAACACAGCTACCGACAATTGTTAGTCATCGCTAACCGTGAAAAATTATAGCACTAACTGCAAAACATTGCAAGCGTTTCTATGTTAAAAAAATATGAAATATAAAAATTTTTCAAAGCCGACGGCAAGCAAAACCATTCGCCGGATAATATAAAAACGCACCCCGTAAATAACGCTTGGGGCGCGCTTATATATCGTTAATCAAACGTAAAACTTATTTTATTTATTCTTAAAATAATTTTCTATCGCTTCAAACGCCTCTTCGGTAAGAACGTGCTCCACCCTGCAAGCGTTTTCTTCCGCCGCCATGCGTTCAAGCCCCATTTTTACAAGGGCGTCGGTCAAAATATTGTGCCGTAAATATACGTTCTCCGCTTTTTTTCTGCCGCTTTCGGTAAGTTCGATAAGTCCGTCTTTTTTGACGACTATAAAGCCGTCGTCTTTCATAATCCCGACGGCGCGCGACACGCTCGGTCTGCTGTAACCGAGTTCTTCCGCAATTTCTATTGACCTTACGCTACCCTTTCTCTTTTGAATTTTAAGTATCGTTTCAAGATACATTTCCTGCGATTCGTTATCGTACATATTGCCCCTCGACTTTCATATATTTAAATTATTATACCACAAAAGGCGGAAAAAAACAAGCAAAAAGCCCGTTTCAGGACAAGAAACGGGCATTTTAACCATAGGAATTGCTTTATTTAATTTTCCACTTGCCGCTATCCGACTGCAAATCGGACATATGCCTGTAAATTCCGTCACGGCGATATAATTCGTCGGGGCTGCCTTGTTCGGCAACCACCCCATCTTTCAGCACGACGATTTTATCCGCACCGGCAACCGTTCTCATTCGGTGTGCGATAATCAGCACGGTTTTGTTTTTGATAAGCCTTGAAAGCGCGGTCTGAATGAGCGTTTCGTTTTCCACGTCGAGACTTGCCGTCGCTTCGTCCAGAAGAATGATCGGGGCGTCTTTCAAAAACGCGCGGGCAATGGAAATACGCTGGCGTTCCCCGCCCGAAAGTTCCGAGCCGTTTTCTCCGATATTCGTATTCCATTTGTCGGGCAATTTTTCGGCAAACTCGTCCACGTTTGCAAGGCGAGCCGCAGCCAGAACCTCTTCGTCCGTCGCGCCCTTTTTGCCGAGGCGGATATTTTCCATAATCGTGTTATCGAACAGCGTTACGTCCTGAAAAACAATCGAATACAAACTCATCAATTTTTCGGGATCGATTTTCGATACATCCATACCGCCCACGGTGATTTCACCTTTTTGATTATCCCAAAATCTTGCGGCAAGCCGCGAAACGGTTGTTTTTCCGCCGCCGGAAGGGCCGATTAAAGCCGTTACTTCGCCTTGTTTTGCAGTAAACGAAACGTCTTTCAGTACTACTTCGCCCGTGTTATAAGAAAATCCGACGTGATTAAACTCTATATCGCAGCCGTTATTCGTGAGCGTTTCGCTTCCCGTCTGAACAGGATAATCGAGAATCTCGTTCATTCTTGCAACGTTCGTTCTAATTGCGATAATCGCCGCGAGGTTTTGGAGCGCGGCTTGCATCGGATCGTAAAGACGCGAGGCGACAAGCAAAAACATAAAGAACGTAAGCGCGCTTAAACTGCCGTTTACGAGAAGCGCCGCGCCGACGATCGCAACCGAAGCGATGCCGAGTTTTAATACCGTTCCCGCGCCCGTTACGAACACGGCGTTTATGAGTTCGGCTTTGAGATTCTGCTTTTCCACGTTTTTTATTTTTCCGCTAAGCCCTTTCAGGTAATTTTGCTCGGCATTGTTGGCTTTCAAATCGCGTACCGTTTCGATATATTCCTGAATGCCGTCGGCGCAAGCCATTTTTACCGCCATCGTCTTTGCCTGCGTTTTGTCCTGAATTTTATAACTTAAAAGAACGATAAGAACCGAAACGGGGATAACCCACAGCGCGGCGAGAGCCATACGCCAGTCGAACGCAAACAGCCCGACCGAGATAATCGTTGTAGATATAAGCGAGCCGAAAAGCCCCGGTATAAAGTGCGAACAAGTCTTTTCAAGCACTTCGCAATCCGCCATAATCGTACTCGTAAGGTCGGCAAGATCCCTTTTCCCGAAAAAGGACAGCGGCAATTTACGCAAACGTTCGGCTAAACTAAGCCTTCTTTTTCCGCTCTCTTCATAAGTCGTAAAATAGGTATTGTTATATTGAAAATACGTTGTAACGAGAATAAGCGCGAAACACACGGCGATACCGCCGACGTAAAACCAGATTCTTCCGCCCGTAACGCCGCCATTCATCATATCGGCAACGAGAAAATAAAGTAAACTCGTCGGCAACATAAACGCAAGGTTCTGAAACGCGCACGCGATTATTCCTTTTACAAGCCCTTTCGCGCCCTTTTCGGACGAAGCCGTATTTCTTTGTATGGCTTTAATCATTGACATTTGCGCTTACCTCCTTTTTAACTTTCCATTCGACCGAAGCCGAATAATTTTTCCACATCTTCGCAAACAAGCCGTTCTTTTCGATAAGGTTTTTGAAACTTCCGCTTTCTTCGACTTGTCCGTCTGCGATAACGTAAATACAATCGGCGTTTTCTACGGTGGAAAGCCTGTGCGCAATCATAATCACCGTCTTGTTTTTTGCAAGGGAAGAAAACGCTTTTTGCACCTTTACTTCGTTGTCGGGATCGGCAAACGCAGTAGCCTCGTCGAGAATGATAACCGGCGAATTTTTAAGCACGGCTCTTGCAATTGCTATTCGCTGCTGCTCCCCGCCCGAAAGATAAACTCCTTTCGTACCGATAATCGTATTTACGCCCTGCGGCAATTTTTCGATTATATCGTCGCACTGCGCGGCGTGAAGAGCAGCAATCGCTTCTTCGTCCGTTGCGTTCGGTCTGCCGAGTTTCACGTTTTCGAGAATACTCGCCTTTATCAGGCGCGAATTTTGAAACACGAACGAAACGGTATCGGCAAGTTCTTTCTTTTCTATATCCAAAACGTCCGCTCCGCCGATTTTTATACTGCCGCTTTGAACGTCGAAAAATCGCGCCATAAGGCTTGCAAGCGTGGATTTTCCGCCGCCCGAAGGTCCGACCAGCGCAACCGTTTGCCCCGCGCCGATATTCATCGATACGCCGCGGATAACTTCCTTTTTGCCGTCATAAGAAAAATGCACGTCGCTTAGTTTTATCGAACCGTCTTTCGGCTTTTCGGGCGATTTACTCTCTTGAACGGGCGAAGCGTTCAGCACTTCGTCTATTCGTTCAAGCGCGTCGCGGACAATCAGATTATTTTCGCTCATATACATAATTTTCGTAAGCGTAAGCGAAATTACGGGCGTGATTACGATATAGAAAATAAGATTGAGCAAAAACGCGTTCGTAACGCCGCCGTGCGTAAACCACAACGCGCCCGCAATCAGAAACGCGAATACGCCGTTGATCGCCGCCGTGTAAAACATCATCGGCACGCGCATATCTTTGGTATACGAAACCACCCATTTTTCGTACTCGTCGATCGTTCCCTTGAATTTTTTGAAAGAATATACCGACTGACCGAAAGTTTTCACCACGGGGATTCCGCGGACGTATTCCACCGCCTCGTTGGACATATTTTCAAGTGCGTTGTTATACTGTTTCATCTTTTCCGCCATGCGCTTGCCCGTCATCGTCGACATAATAAGAAATGCGAGAATCACGGGAACGAGGCTTAAAAGCCCCAAACGCCAGTCAAATATAAACAGCAAAGCAAGTAGCCCTATCGGCGTTGCGATTGCCGCGTATTTGTCGGGCAGTTGATGCGCGAGATAATTTTCCGTCGCGCCCGTCGAGTCGTTTATTATTTTTCTGAGTTTTCCGCTGCCGAAACTATCGACGTAGCCAAGCGGAAGTTTTGCAATATGCTCCGTAGTCGCGATTCGCATATTCGTAGCAACCCGAAACGCCGCAAGGTGCGAACAAAGCAGCGCGCATATGTAGATTAAGAACGCCGCCACAGCGAAGACCATTGCCATAACGCCGTTTATTACAAGCCCGGTTGCTTTCGAAAAATTCGGCGCAACGTCCAGCACCTCTTTGACTATCTTCCATATATAGATAAACGGAAGAAGCGCGACGAACGCGGAAAGAGCGGCAAGCACCCACGAAGAGTAAGTAAAATACTTATGCTTCCCCGCATACCCCATAAGTCTTGATAAATCCGATTATCTTTTCAACGTAAAACCTCCATTGAATTTTTTAGTTAGCAAAGCCTAACAATATGACATATAAAAAAGGAAATTTCTTTCCCTTTTTCAAACAACTGTCAACCGCGCAAGCATCGTTTTATGCGCCTTTTCGGTTCTTTCGAGTTTTATTTCTCCAACAAAACAACCTGCCGCTTATTTATTCGCAACAATGCACAGCCAGTGTTTTTTAGCATCTGCAAAACTCTTAATATCACAAAATCCGACTTTTTCCAGCATTGTGCGAAGTTGCATTTCGTTGTAGATTTTCATTCCGCCTATTTTTTTTGCCCATTTTTCGTCTTTGGAATTTGTACCATCGCTCTCGTTGCATATAAGGAACGTACCGCCGCTTTTCATAACGCGGTGAACCTCTGCAAAACATTTTTCAAGGTCCTTCCAAAAATATACGGTCTCAAACGCAGAAACACAATCAAAAGCCTCATCGTCAAACGGCATAGACGATACGTCGCCGTGAACAACATCACACTTGCCTTGATTGATTGCGATAGCGTTTAGTTTTTTCGATTCCTCTACGCTGACTTTTGAATAATCTATCCCTGTCACATGCCCTGCTGCACATTTTCCTAACCAGTTGGCAATGTTTGCTCCACCGCCACAACCGATATCCAATACTTTGGCGTTCGACTTTGCGTAAATTTTAGTAAAGCCCCATTTTGCCAACTTACTATGACCGCCGTTCATCATTTTCACCATTATTTTTCCGCCGAATCCTTGTGGTTTTCGTGTATTTTCAAAAAATCCCATATTTAGCTCCTATTATTCACTATATTGTGTTATTCTCTTTGTTGATTATTTCTTTATTTACTATGTTGTTTATTTCTTTATTTACTATGTCGATGACCGTTTTACGACCATACATACATATTGATTGCATACCCTATTATTCCAAGCCCCAACATAATTTTCAGTATTCAGAATTCATATATTACTTCTTTCGGCATTTACGTCGCTATTTACAAACGACGGTAAAGCGGAATATTTTTTCCGTTCAAACGCCATTGCCTTCGGCAAATCAAACCGAACTATTTCTGATTTTCTTCACGTTTTTATTCATCAGACGTCTGCCTATAAGTCGATAAACGCACTTTTTAAGAAAATTCATTTGCTGTCCGTGTTCCTTTAAAAGACTGTCGGGATCGTCGTAGACGCCGAAATCGCGCACGATACCTTCTTTCTGAATATAAGTGTCGCAGCAATCGAATTCGACGGGCGGATTTAAAAAATTTTTCGTCGCAACGCCGTAGCCCGTAAACGAGCCGTCTTTTTCGGGCAAAAACGTCTTTTGTAAAGCCGGTAAATACGCGTTATCGAGAATAAAACCTTCGAGATTGTACCACACGCCGCAAACGCAAACTTCAACATAACTGTGGAAAATTTCTTTCGGCGCGCTTTTATACACTATGCCCGTCATCGCGCCCTTTTGCAGCGCTTTATCTATCGTAAAACCGTGAATTCTGCACGGCACGCCGCACGCGCGAAGAAGAGCCATAAAAAGCGTGCCTTTCGTGTTGCATTGTCCGAAGCCGTCTTTTAAAACCTTGCTCGCCTTGATTTTATCGTCCGTATTATACCCGAACAATATTTCGTCTTTCACGAAGTCGTAAATCTTTTTAACTCTTTCCTTTTCGGGAAAACCCTTCCATTTTCGCTCTTTTATCAATTCTTGTATCGATTTATGCGAATAATCGAGCATTTTTGTTTCTTTGAGATATTCCTTCATCGTTTTACTCCTTGAAATCGATTCTTACAATCTGCATTTTCATCATATTGTCCCCGGTTTTAGCCAGAAATCTGAAAAATCCGCTTACAGACTTATCCTTTAAATCGTTGTAGCCCAGCATATATCCGCGGCTCGAAACTGTTATTTTGTCGCTCCACGGCGAAAGTTCTTCTTTTGCCTTCGACACAGCAAAATATGCGCTTACGTCCTTGATTTTTGCCGTTTTAAGCCACGTTTTCGCAATCATTTTTACGGCTGTTTTGTTCGCTCCGTCGAATACCATTTTCCCGCCCGGGAAACGTTCCGCCATTTTGCAAACGAGCGCTTTGACCTGTTCTTTCAAAAAATAATAGAACACGCCCGAAGCGAAAAACACCGCGCCGCCGCTCGCGTCGATTTTATCGAACCATTCGGTATTATTTAAGTCGCACACAATGTTTTCTTCCCTTTCGCCCGCGGGTAAAAGTTCGTTTCTTACCGTAATTACGCTTTCAAAATCGAGATTGTATATTTTGCACTCGCCGTTGTCGCATTTTCTGCCCAAGTCGTCCAGCCCGCAACCGAGATTGACAACCGCCGCTTTCGGGTGATCTTTAAGATAGTCTTTGATCTCTATGGCAAGGTCGTTTTGCCGCATGGCGACTTCTAAAAATCCGAAGCGGTACATCGTTTTGCCCGAAGTTTTTTCCGCCGATGAAAAGTCGTAATCAATTTGGTCAATGATTTTTGCAGCGGTTTTGTCCTCGTACAGATTCGGAAAAATTTCCGCCGCTTTCTTTCTTGCGTACAGCGGAATGACAAGCGTTTCCTGCACGGTGTTCTTTTCAATATGATACTTCATTATTTATTCCTCCGAAAACCCTTTTTGTCTTTGTATTCGGGGTGCGACTTGCAATATTCGTCCTTGTTGCCGCAAATTGTATAATCGCACCTATCGCCATCCACGCAAGTGCCTTTTCTTATCAGTTTCGCGCCGATAAGTTCCATCGAGGCATAATCCACGTTACAAAGCGCGGGCATAATTTCGGTAAGTCCGAATTGTTTTGCAAACTCCGCCGCAGGACATGCCGTAAATTCGTAATAGATCGGCTTGTCTTTTTCGTACGGCGCAACGTTCATTTCGTAATCGTGCCACTTGTCGCACGCCTTCTTTGCCGAACAAAACGCCTTGTACATCAACTTTTTCCAAAACGGTTTGTTGCAATCGACGAATTTCAGCTTGCGAAAGGTCGGCAAAACGAGATTTTCTTCGATTTCCTCTATCTCGCGAAAAGAAGTAACGTCCTTGCAAACGACGTAGTAAGTCATGATCGCAATGCAATCGTATGTGCCGCCCTTGCCGTTGTGAAAGTTCTTTTTTCCGCCAAGGTCGGTGCGCCATTCGCTTAAAAATTCGACGTATTTCAGTTGCACTTTCGTCCAGACTTCTTCACGCAAATTTTCGGGATAATGCAACGCGATTTTCTTCTTTATCTCATTTTCGCACTCTCTTGAATATAAAACATGGCAATTTCTGTCAAATCGCAACTCTTTGTTTTTCATTATATAATATACCCTCTTTCCACCGTCTGGCTTTAAGTTAACTTGCACGAAGAAACATTTTTCAATTTCAGCGTTGCCCTGCAAAAGCCTTCCGAACGTACCGTTCAGGCATATTATATCTTTTTCTGTCTGAAAAAGCAAGCAAGTTAGCAGTGTCTAACATAAAATTTCAATTATAATGATTTTTCAAGGCTTACCTTTTTATTTGCTCGTTTTACCGAACAGCCATATTCAATTTTCAAAGGATTTTATCTTCTTCAAGAGTAATGATTTAAGCCAATCTTCTTTTTCTTATTTTATTTTTTCGTAACTCGTTCCGCCGTTTTTCGATTTAACCTAAAAATGACAAGAAAAATGGCAACCACACTTTTTCAAGAATGGTTGCCAAATTTGCGTTTTATTGTAAAATACGGTGAAAATCAGCCGTTTTCGGCAATTTTTGCTTTACCTGGGGTTCTTGATGTTAGCCTGTATGACCGAGTGCGAAACGCAGGGCTATAAAGTCAAGCGTTTTAGTACGATTGCCATGTTAAACGTAAGTTCAATTTACATACATCCACCCGGAGTTAAAATAACCTTTGTATGTTTATAGCCTCTATTTTCACGACTACACTCCATAACAATGAAATAGTCATCATCATTTTCAGCCTTTACAACAATACCTTGAGAGTAAGCAGTTTTCCAAAGCGGCTTCACCCCATAAAAGGACGAAACAAACTCATTCGTTGGATTTGGCGCATCTACATTAAAGCCATTTTCAAATAACCATGCGTGATAATTCTTTAATGCTGGAGGAGGTCCCATTACTTGAAAAGACATCAATATTGCAGCTTGGAATTCTATTTCAGATTCCATATCTATCACATATTTTTCAGTCGGATCAAGTTCATATCCGTCGCTTGAAAATTGGTTATCAATGCTTTCATATAATTTTATTTTTTTCATATATCACCTCAAACTCTTATTTCCCCTCGGGTCTTGTTCCCGAATATGGTTGTTTTTTTGAAACAAACTCATCCACAACCAAAAATGAACGACCCAAATCATTTAAACTAAGTGTCATCATATATTCCACAACTTCGCCCGAATGATCTTTGCTTCGCATTGAATTCAGTTTTGATCGAAATTCTTCAAAAGTATCTCCAACAATTATCCACTCATTGTCCTCTTTATCATAATGGCAATGCAACTCACGCCATAGACTTTCGTCATCATCTTCAAAGAAATCTTCATCAGCCGAAAAATCGGCCCATGGGAAAAGTCGCGGAAACACATCTTTATATGGAGTAAAAGGAAACCAATATGGATAAGCATATTTTACAATGCCATTCCCATCATCTACTATTAACTCCGTGTTCCCCTTTCCACTACTTTTGTTTACCCACTCGGTAGAATGCAACTTAACCACTCCACCGTTTTGAATAATTTGCATAAATTTCTTCTGCGACAATAGAAAGTTATAATTTATTATATGTTCAGGTAGATTATTAAAAGAAAGGAGCTTATTATTTGATGCTGCATCCAAGAAAACTTGATTTAAAGGAACATTAACAAAAAAGCCTTTTCCTGTTCCTCTTTTAGTTCTTTCTATAGTTTTTTCGGTAAGTATTTGCCACACACATATACCGTCATCAGGGTTATATAAAACCACGATGCAAGGCAAAGAATTCATAGTCCAATAATTATATTGTCTTTCATCAATATCACGAAAAACAATATAACCGTCTTTCTTCTCTTTAAACCAACTTGCCCCTGATTTAATTTGTAGCGCTAGAAGCTGTTGCGGCGTACCAGATGAATCAACAAACTCCATATGAGCATCAATACCAACATCATCTATTGGCTGTACTCTAAACATCCATTTGTTTTTTGCTGCAATTAATCCGCAATAAAGCACACCTATTTGTTCTGTTGAATTTGCCATAATAGTCCTCTTTTAGTAAATTAGATTTCGAAATAATCCCAATCACTTCTTGAAAATCTTGCTTCGTTAAAATTTCTGATTTTAGGCATAGCCACAACTAATAACTTCTTGGGGCGAGTCATTGCAACATATGCTATTCTCATTTTTTCATCAGTCAGATCGCCTTCCGCTAAGAACTTAGGCGTTAATGTGGATCCCCTTGTACTTTCCAGTACTAGCATAAGCGCATCATAACTTTCACCTTTTACTCCATGGATAGTTGATAGAGTAAAATTATTCTGTACTTCTTTATTCCCGAAGAAAGAACTCAATATTTCCTGCTTAAAATTCGGGAAATTTTGATCACGTTGTTTTATTTGTATAACTATTTCCTTCGATGAATTAGGAAGTTGTTTTATAATCTGGTTCGAGGCTACAAAATCACAAACACATTTTTTAGCTTCCGCTATCCAATCTGATAATGCTAACGTTGCCAGTGGGAGCGAAGTTAAAAGTTGCAAAATAGCATTTTTCCAGTCGCTGTAGGTTACATATTTTTCCACTTCACTTTCTAATGAAATCTCTATATCTTCTAAATCTTTTACCGTTAAAGAAAATATAGCTTTTTCAAGCAATTCAAATGCCGTCCTACGGCTACCATAAAGAAAATTATAAGCAGCCTCTGCTATTTGCTCAGTTTGAGAATTTTTCCATAAGTTTTCAACATAATTTTTTGAACCAATTCTTCCACGAGACACAACTGCTGATTTATTTAATTCAATATTATTAGTTTCACAAAAAGACTTAAACTTTAGAATAAGATCTCCGCGTTGAGTATTCAGATCATATAATAAGAGAATAGGTTTAATAGGAAAATCTTTATGTTCTGCTTCAGATTTATTCGCAGGTCTATTATGATAAGTTTCTGAAAAGGCCTTTGTAGCATTGCAAATAAGCTGAGAGCTTCTAAAATTGCTTGTCAAATATAACGTATGCCAGTTTGGATCGTTTATTTTGTCTACAAAACATTCTCTCTTTGCTGTTCTCCATTCATAAATCGATTGATCAGGATCTCCAACTAATATTATTTTTTGCAACCCTGCCGTTACCAGCAATTCAAAAATCTCCATCTGTTCCTTTGAAGTGTCCTGTGCCTCGTCAATGATTATGACAGGAAATCTTTCAACAATTGCTTTTGCGACATCTGGATGTTTTTTCAATAACTGCGATGATTGGTATGGCACTTCGCTTTGAAAGTAACAATTTTTGCGATGCATTCTTTCAATATAAGATCTACATGGAATTACACCCCTTTTCTCCTCACATACAACTTTTTCTTCTTTATAATAAGTTTCTCTATTTTCTAACACCTTAAATTGTTCAATTCTAGAAATGCAGCCCTTTTGATAGCAATCATTACGCCAAAACTGATAAGTACTTGTAGCCGAAGCTTTTATTAGTATTTTGGGACGAACTTGTTTGCACGAAAATAAATACCCAAATCTCAAGAAAACAAAATTATCAATAAAACTATCTACCGTGCCTATAAAATGTGGATAATCATAAACGCACGCATTCCCCTCTTCCTCGGAAATCTTATTTTTTATTTCATCACACGCCACATTTGTGAAAGATAGAACAGCTATGCCAGAATGAGCCTTATCCCATTCTTCTTGATATTTAAGAAACTTTCTCGCTACAATGGTTGTTTTACCACTTCCGGGACATGCGCAAAGAACAATCTTTCCATTAGCATCTAAAAAATCTTGCTGCTCTTTAGTTATACCCATTTTAATCCTCTTCCCTTGTCACAGCATAAATCGCTTTTTTAATATAATCCGGAATTATAAAATTATCTTTATGATCTTCAATCTCCTTGCTTAATATTTGAGCTAACTGTGCTTTATCATACGAACGCGACCTCATAAATAACCATATCCGAATAGTTTTATAAATTAACTTTTCATCCTTCTTTACCAATTCTTCAAGTCTTGCGCCTGAGGTTGGATGCAGTAATTTAATCGCATTTAAAATCATCTCAATATTTTTCTCTTTTGAAGCCAACTCATATTCCAATGTTTTATATGCAGTATTTATATCGACGCCGTTCTGCTCACTTAAAACAATTACTTTTTTACATCTATCAGATTTCTCTCCTTTACACAACTTGTCACAAATATCATCCAATACTGTATTATCACAGTCATAGTCGTAATCTAAAGAAATATAAATATTTTGATCGCTTTTGTTCGTGCATCTATCGTCATCGGTAACTATAGAGCATTTTATAATTGTGCCAACAGCAGTTGCATTACATAGTACATGGACAAATGGAGAAAAAGCCGTGCCGTCAACATTTACAATCTCAACAGCATATGTTGTTAAATCTCTATTTAATATTTTTGCAAAAACAGGAATGAGTATAGCTTCACTTATGCCCTCAACCAGCAATACACCTCTCGAGAAAAGCATCTGTGATTTCGTAACATCCAAGTATTTTTCTAAATAATTTTTTTCTAAAATGTTCAACTTAGAATCAACCAGGGAAAAGCATTGCGTCCTATGATTATGGTTACATAAAATATTTACCGTATCTATTTTAAGTTGAGACGTTAATGTTGGAGAATGTGTTGTAAATATAATCTGTAATTTCGAAGATTTTTCAATCTGTTCTTTAAAAAATTGATATATCAAAGATTGCAATTGTGGGTGCAAATGAGCTTCCGGTTCCTCTGCCAAAAGCAAATTCAATAATATTTCTTCATTAGTTAAAGACATGTCTCCCAATACGGTAGAAATAAATAATAAATTATTATATCCTAAACCGTTTTGAAATAAATCAAACGAAAACTTACTTATTTCTTTTAAGTATAGTTTTTCTTCTTCATCTATTTCTCTAAATATTTCGGAATATTTTTTTACATCTAAAAATATTCCCTCGGCATCTTCATCAACTAAATCTTTATGTGTCGAACAACGCTCCTTTATTCGGGTAAAATATTTAGAAGTTTTATCGACAAAACTCCATCGGGGTAAAATCCATGTTCTTAAAGATGCCGCGATCGAATCGAACTTTGGATCAATAAAACCTATATCAATTTGTTGATGCAATACATCATGCTCGATACTAACTAAATTTCTATTGATTATTTCTCTTATTTTAGATATAGGTTCTTTCTGTAAAAGTGCATTATTGGCTTTTACTAATTCATTGACTAAATCTTCTTTTAACTCGGGCGTTGCAGCAAGTGCGCCTAAAAGATTGGCTATCTTACTATTTCTATTAGGTCTCATTTCATTTTCAGCATCTCTTAAAGCGCCGAGATAGACAAGATTGATTGCTTCTAATGTGTCGGCAGAAAGCTGATTTCCTTCAGCTTCACCACCCCAAACCGAATATTTTATTCTTTCTTTGCCTGCCTCATTTTTAGTAAGAAAAAACCTTATATGGAATTCCCCTTCATCCGTACCAGGCTTCCAAATTTCAATAAGATATTTCGGAACGTCTGCTAAATAAATGTCAAATTGCGCTTCATTTGCAAGAACGCCTTTAGCGTCTAAATGAAAATCTGATTTCGTAAAATAAATATCTTTTTTATACTGTATTATGGAAACAGCAATTCTTATAGCGGAAATAATTGCTGATTTGCCGGCATTATTTTCACCTACAATAGCATTAACACCTTGGTGAAATTTTAATAAAACGCCCGCATCATCAAAATTTCTAAAATTTTTGATTCTAAATTCTTTAATGAACATTATTTACCTTCCTGAAAACTGTTCTAACAGTAACGAGTCGCATTTTTCATCTTGCGCCAAACTCGTTTTTGAGTGAAAGACTAACTTTGAATTCGCAAAAATTTGCAAGTTACAAACACACAAAAATGCCATAACTTTAGTCTTTAATCCTTTAATTTAAGCGATTCGACCAACTTATAAACTGACGTACTTGAAACCCAATTCCAAATGGGTTGTCGTTGATTCGGAAATTTTGCATTATGTATTTTAACGTAATTTTGATATATTATTTTTGAGTTTTCTATAGCTTTCTTATAGTTAGGAATGAAACATTCTTTTAACAGCTTTTCATCGGTTTTGCTATATGTTTTATTGCTACCGTTTTCTTTTAAGAGCTTGTCCAACTCGCTAATATAACCATCTAATTGTAATGAAGTCTTACACTTTTCGAAATGTGATATCAGCCATACTTCAAAAGCAATATTTGAATAAGCAATTTTTATTCCAATTTCTTCGGCTTGCTTTAACGCGGGAATTAACCGTTTATCTTTATAGCTATAATCGATATCGAATACACACCACACTTGGTTGGCTTCCGCAATATATCTTTGAGCATACTGAACTAATCCCAAAGGATCAGCATTCTCAAAAATAATTTTAACATCATAAACACTACGTTTCGCTTTTAACAGTTTAAAGTAATTGTATTCTGTTTGCTCACCGTTTGTAATTATATAAAATACATTCCGAGCAGTTATTCTATCCGATCTTCTTGCCATACCCCACCTCAATCCTTATTCAACATATCGGGAAGTTTAGCATAGAACCCGGCAAGATAACGTTTACTAAATAAATCCGTTTTTCTCACATTTTTATAATCCGACAATGATACCAAACTACTTTCGCCATATTTATCTTTACTTGTAAAATATATCTGATCGCGGCGCAAATCCTCATCCATAAGCATTACATTATGTGCTGTACAAATTAGTTGAGCATTTTTAGGATTTGTATCAATTGAGTTGAAAAGTTTAATTATATAGTCTGCAACAAGAAAATGTAATTTTGCATCGATCTCATCTATAACTATTACTCTGCCTTGATCTAAAGCAGCAAGAATCCAACCCAAATAACACAATAAGCGTGCCGTGCCTTCCGAATTAAACCCTGCATTTTTATATAATAGAACATCTTTTTTACCTTTTACTCTACCTTTCCCATCGTAGACATCAAAGAATGTTTCTAAGTCTATATTATAAAGATTTTTTTCTTCTTGTTTTAACTGCCCGAACGAAGCAGGGTTTATCTGCATTTGAGCATTAAAGTTAAGAATATCATTGAAATTAGCCATATTGGCAACTTTATCTTTTTTGACCCTTATATCTTGAATACCTATATCAGCTAATTTTAAAATTTTAAGTGCCTGCTCCTTATACTTGCCATTTTCCATAGTATAAATATCCAGAATATTAGCATCGTTTTCAAAAACTATCAATAAGTTTTGAAACCACAACATAACATCATTTAAATACGAAGCAATATCTAAATGAAAGTTATTACCAACAGACAAGAATAGAGTTTTTTCCGAAATGTTTATTAATCTTGTTGCTTGTTTTGACAAGCCTATTATTTCAAGCTCATTATCTACACGCTTAAATACCGGCGTTAATCTCTCTTTCCTGCGCTCCAGCCATTCTGATTTAACCACTCCTTTCAATAACGTAAAACCATATTTATAATAAGTAGCGTTTTGAATAATCTCTACTTCATAAGTACTTTCTTCATTTTGTGCATTCTCATAAAATGCAAATGTCTCGTTAGTGGCAACAATAGGAAACTGTGATGCCGACATTAATAATACGTTTTTCATATACGCAAGCGCTTTTAAAACATTCGACTTGCCGGATGCATTCCCACCAAAAATAACAGCTGATTTTATAAACTCGTTTTCATCCTTAGGCATCAACTTACTATCAACAGAAAATGTGTTGATTTCTCTCAATTCTGTATCTTTAACAGCTTGCATACTAAAAATATTCTCTTGATAAAACGATCTACAGTTCTTGAACAAAAAATTAACTAACATACTTAACTCCTATCTTAAAATGGATTATTAAGATTCTACTTTATTATATGCCAAAAGTCAATATATTAAACGGCAATTTTGCACTTTTTTTGCAAATTCCTGATTTAGTATTTGCATTTTGGCTTTTTAAAAATATACGCTAAACATAAGCTTTTACCAGCAACTCTTTATATTGATTCTTACGTAACAGATATTTTCTTTTATTTCTATATCTTAAAGCATCATTGAACGGAATAGTAAAAGTACAATAAAGTTTCTTTTCCGTATTAAAGTTTTCTTTTAAATCAAAGCGCAAATACCAAGAGAACTCGGTTTCGCTCTCGACTTTTATTTGCGCTACAAATTTACCAATTATATTTTCATTGATATCGGTATTGTTAGAAGAAATAAATTTAAGCAAGTGCTTTTTGATTTGCTCCTTTGAGAACGGATGTGACTGCGAAACTCTCGGCAGATTTTCATAGTCAAGCAACTGTTGTTCGGCTTGCTTTTTATCCGCATCGACAGTCGCTTTTAATCTTAAATATGTATCTCTGTCTAGAACACTACTTTTCTGTTGCCAACTGTTTGATGATTTTTCATTTTTGTTCTCCTTTAATTTTTATAGTCATCTTAAACTATACCATATTAAGAGAACGCAAAAGTCCTGCAAATTCCTCATCGCAGGACTTTATGATGTATATTCAAGTACTTATTACGTGACTATCTACCGTAGTCCGAAAAATCAGTGTAATAGACAGCAAAAAACGTGATTTTCTGTTACATGATAAAACAATTATATCCATACTTATAACTGCAAGACCTGTAATTAATTTGTCAAAAAACATAGAAAAACAGCCCTTTTTCGTGTCGAAAACGGGCTGTTTGTGGGTTTTTATAGATTATTTTTTACGTTCGTGTCGAATATTGGCTTGTATGATTGAGTGCGAATGGTATGTCAAAGCCCAAAAACACTTTGTTTTATATCTTTTCGGGTGCTTTTCGCTGTTTTTTGTCGTCCTTTCGGATTATTTATATTCCTATCTGTTACCACAAGCAATTTTGGCACTTTTATTTGTTTTTCATCAGTTGATACGCTTCTTTGATAAAGTCAACTTTCGTTATCCCCTTTTTAGTCAAAAACGCATTGATTTCTTCAAACAACTCTCTTGGAATCATTGTTTGAAAGTTAGCACTCTTTTCTTTACGTAATTCTTTATTCTTTTCTTCGTATTTACGCCTTGCAACTCTTCTTGACGTATCTTCTTTACGTATAACCATAATTACCCTAACCATTATAAGATTTTATGCTTCAAGTATAGCGCAAGTTCATAAAATAATCAATCGTTTTGTCGTATATATACATGCATCTGTAAAAATTAAGGCACACGACTAATCGTATGAATCTTAAATCATAAACACATTGTCATATACACAGGTAAATACGTGCATTTAGCATATAAAAAAGAAAAAATCAAGTGGTTTCGCCATAATGCGCCGATTTCCCTAAAATGTTTCTCGCTAAATCGTGCATTTATTAAAACATACCGTTCGCCTTAACGCTAAATCGTGCATTTATTAAAACATACCGTTCGCCTTAATAAGTTTTCCTTCATTTATATATCTTGGTGCCATTTTGGCACTACATTGCGTAACAAATTAGGGCATACGATTCTACTCGTTTACCCTAATTTCTATGCCATTATTCTAATGATTAAGTCTTTCCATTATTTAGGATAAAATCCACCCACCGTATAATCCATTTTAGATCGTTATGTCCTAATTTCACTGAATTGTTTCAACTCTATAGTTGTGTTATTTTGTTCCACTTTACTTTGTCGCAACAAACGACTAAAAAGAAAACTTTTGTTTTATTTTTTTTACAAATCAACAACTTATCCTTATTTCATATAAGCACCGCAACAACTTCCTTCATAATAAACCCTTAATTTTCTCAATTAATATCTCTCTATTTTTATTTTTAAGTTCGCACTCCCAAATACGAACAACTTTCCAACCTTTATCAGTTAAAAGTTTTGTAATCATCTCGTCATGGGCTTTGTTGTAATTCCGTTTTTTATCCCAAAAATCAGAATTTTCTTTCGGGGTAACATTACGACAATCATGACCATGCCAAAAGCAACCATCAACGAATATTACTATTCGTTTTTTCGGAAAAACAAAATCCGGTTTTCCTTTCAACGGATAAGTTCTACGCCAACCGGTAACGTGTAATTCCTTAAATATTTTTATAAGCTTTAGCTCCGTGGTTTTTGTGTTTTTGCTTTTTACAGCCTTCATAACTTCGGAGCGCTTTTCTTTTGAAAAAACGTCACTCATATTAACCCTAAATCAATTTATTAGTTTTCTTTAAGAATTTAGCAGGAATTGAATTTTCAAGTTCCCAAATTATGCTCATTGGTCTAGAACCTGTGTGACTAGAATACTTTGCTTTTCCTAAGAATACAAACGGCATAGGGCCGTGTTCGTCCGATTTAGCTTCTCTGACGAATAAAAGAATATTTCCAAATTTTCCGTCTCTAGAACGATATCTCATACCTGTGGCAGAAGTATCCGAAGTAGTGCTTTGGCTTTGCCAATGGAACAGCTTATCACTTATAGAATAATCATGATAAGCGGTTGTCGGTGAATAATATTTATTGGCCTTATTTAACGTAATGAATAATAAATCAGTATCCTTGTCCTTTAAGTATTTTACACCTTCCGACACGGCATAATTTTCTAAGAAATCTAATCCTGCCAACAATTGAGCTCTAGTATAGGTCGAATGAAGTTCAAGCGTAGATTCAAATCCCAAATCAACTTCTTCCGTAACTATATTTATGCTCTCGTAACAATACTCAAGAAGTTGTGAAAATTCTTCATAAACAGCTTTGTTTTTCTTAAACGATATAACACCTTCCAATTCATTTGCAAAACCAAAGTTTTCCACTGGCTTTTCCCATACGGAAACATAAAGCATTTTCCAGTACAATTGTTGCTTTTTCGTTAAATTATCCCACGATAATCCTTCAACGTTATCAATATTTCCCCATATATAATCAATAAACTTCAATGAGTCAACCGTGCTTAATCTGTTTAAGATTTTAGCGGCATCCTCTTTTAAGTCGCAATCTTCCATTTCAATTAAACCAGCCTCTTTACAAAGAGAAAAATAGGTATGCTTCTTATTGTAAAACTGCCTTGGTTCAATCCCATAATGATGACAGAAATTGTAAATTGTCGGTTTAAGCCCTGTATCATCTTCAAATGTGGATAATCTAACAACCAATCCTGTCTTTGTATTAATTGACTTTTTGATGTTTGCTAATATGTACTCTTTAACTTTCTTTTCTAGTTGAATATAACATCCTTTAGGTGCAAAAACGAAACCATTTTTTATTTCACTTGCAACGTTTCTGTTTGTATTTGACAAAAGCGCCGCAAACTTGCTCTCAAAGTTGTAATTTTTATTTGCTTGTCCAATAAAATCAAGCACGGTCAAACATTCTTTCCCTTCACTTAATCTAAGACCACGACCAAGTTGTTGCAAAAAGACTGTAAGTGACTCTGTCGGACGCAAAAATAATATAGTATTAACTTCTGGAATATCAACGCCTTCATTGTAGATATCAACTATAAAGATAAAGCGAATCTCGCCTTTTTCCAATCTTTGTTTTGCCGTGCTTCTTTCTTCGTCACCAGTTTCACTAACAAGATAAATCGACGGAATACCATGCTCGTTGAAGAAATCGCTCATAAACTTAGCATGATCTTTGGAAACACAGAACCCAAGACCTTTAACGGCATTCATATCCGTAATGTATCTATTTAGAGACTCCACCACCATCGTGGCGCGTTTTCTTGCAACAGCATAATCAAAAGCGTATACGTTGGTAAGTTCGGATTTACTATATCCTCCCCTCTCCCATTTTAAGGTATCCAAATCAACCGTATCCGTTACGCCAAAATATTGGAATGGACACAATAATTTTCTATCGATTGCTTCCGGTAAACGAATTTCAGCAGAAATACGATTGTTAAAATACTCAAGTACGTTTTTGCCGTCCATACGCTCAGGCGTAGCCGTTAAGCCCAACAAAACTTTCGGTTTATAATAACTAAGAAGTTGCTGATATATCGGCGCCGCCGCATGGTGGAACTCATCCACAATTATGTAATCATAGAATTCCGGAGAAGTTATTGACGTTAAATCTTGCGAATTTAAAGTCTGTACGGAAACAAATAAATTATTTAAGCTTTCAGGTTTATATTTACCGACAAAAAGCTCACCAAAATTAGCGTCTTTTAAGACACCTCTAAAACAATAAACACTTTGTTTTAATATTTCTTCTCTATGAGCAACGAATAATAAATTCGCAGGGCGACCAAGTTTTTTACAGAAATTTTTGTAATCGAAAGCTGAAATAACCGTTTTCCCCGTTCCCGTTGCTGCAACAACAAGATTCTTATAGTTGTTTCTTACTTCTCTTTCGGCTTTTATTTTATCTAAAATCTCTTGTTGATATGGATACGGCGTTATATCAAAAGTATATTGTTGGTCAGGATTGCCCTCAAAATACTTTTCGGCTTTTAATGCCTTCTCCAACCTTCCCTTTTGTTCTTCATTGTAAACTTCAAAATCAGGAGAATTCCAATAACTTTCAAATGTGGCAGATATCTTACTAATCGTATCCGGCAAATCTTGTTTCGTTACTTTTATATTCCACTCTAATCCACTAGATATAGCAACGTTTGACAAGTTAGAAGAACCTACGTATGCCGTTGTATAATCCGTTTCTCTATAAAAAACGTAGGTTTTTGCATGCAAACGCGTTCTTTTCGTATCATAGGAAATCTTAACTTCAGTATTTTGAAGTTTCCTTAATTCTTCAACAGCTTTAACGTCAGTTGCGCCCATATAAGACGTGGTAATTATTCTAAGTTTTCCGCCGTTATTAGTAAAAGTTTTAAGTTCATCAATGATAAGTCTAAGCCCACTCCATTTAATAAAGGAAACGAGCATATCGATTTTATTACAAGAAACTATTTCTTTTTTAAGCTCTGTAAACATCTGCGGTTCGTTTAAAGCACCCGTAAACAATGAACTCTGTGACAATGACGTAATAGGTCTTACTATTTCCGTTTTTTCGTTTAAAGCGTAAATAGTATTCGTTTTATCAAGTAATGCAAGGAGTTGCTCTGCACGCTCGTCAACCGACATACCGTCAAACACGTCTTCTCTAGTTTCTGTCTTTATTGTAGAAACTATTTTGTTTGCAAGCGCAATTTGGGTTTGAATATTTCCGCCGTTATCGACAAGATTATCCAAGCCCTTTTCAACTATTTGAGCAATATATTTTGCAAGGATTTTCGATGCTTCCGCCTCGTCTATCGTTACCGTTTTCGCCAGTTTTTCCGTTTGAGAATCAAGCTCAACTCCTAAATCCTTGCTTATTACTTTTTCATACAAACCTGTTTTTAACATATCAAGTTTCCACCATAAGGTTAACTGCGTCTAATCCACTTAAATCTACCGTATATGATATATCTATAATCCCTGACGGCAATGTACCGTTAATAAAGGATTGTTCCGTTACTTTAGGAAACTTCTCCTCCACTACGTACTGATACATAGAGTGCAAAATAAAGGTTTTATTTCTGTCGCTTTTACCAACGCCAAAGCCTTTCTTTTCTAACGCTTCGTTTATAGTAGCGACGTTATAACCCAACAATCTTAAATCTCTAACCAAAGAGTTTATAGATTCTCCTTGTCCCGCCGTTAATTCAAAAGTACAAAAAGTCAAATACAACTTTTTATTCAAGTTTGATAATTGATATATGCTACTAATCGTAATTTCTTTTTTCGTTCTATTAATACTTGACTTTACTTCCACAAATGAATCGTCAAGTTCTATATCGTAAGACGACTGATTTGGCCCATTCCACTTAGGATTTAAGCCTTTTTGAGCATAATATCTTAAAACGGCAAGCTCGCCTATCACGTCGTACACTCTTTCATCTATAGACTTATTACCCAACAACTCTTTCCACGAAGCCCACCATTTTAAGGGAAATGATAGCAAATCATTTCTAAACTCACCATTTTCCCCAGGATTAACGAAATCTGCACAAAGAGCTGCAAACGATTGAACATCTTTTTCTCCAGAAGATAAAAGCACTAATACTGTCTTTATTTTATCTTCTATTTTAACCTTCGCACAAAATATTGAAACAGAAGCGAAATCCTCTCTTATTTCGGGGCCATCATAACAAACAGCAACTCCTCTGCCTTTTTCCGTTCTTATTGTCCACGCAGGAAAGGACGGATTTAAAAAAGCTATGGATTGTATTTGATTAACTATATCCTTCTCCCAATTTTTTTTGATAAAATCTTCTAACCTCATTATTCTTCCTCTTTTTTGTATTTTTCATCTATGAGGTCGTCAACAAAACATTCTACACCTCCAACGACCAATGTGGGCTCAACCATATAAGTTTTTGCATAATACAACATCATCAAAGACCTAAAATCTGCTTGAGAACTTTTTGTCAATCCGAGCCTTTCAGGGATTCTTTTCAAAAGAACTCTTGTAACATCGGTTCTGTATCCCAATCCGGAACGTTCTAATATTTGGCTGATTTGCCCAGAGCCATAATATTTTAAAACTTCTCGTGTGCTATCGACATCTCCCTGCCAAGCAAGGTGAACAAACCACCATAATTGCTTTAACCAAATTCGCTTGCTCCAACTGTAAATTCTTTGATGGCTGAAATACTTCCCATCAGAATCCGGTTTAGGAGACCTTAGATATGTAATATCTAAAAACACTTTAACAGTCATATATATCCAAATCTGATCGTCATCCGCAACGCTTATTGATATTTTATATTTACCGTTACTTAACAACTCATATAACTTGAGCCCCACTTCCAAATCAACTATATAATTTCCCTTTCCTTTATTCTCGTTAAATATCTGGACAATCTCTTTCCTTAAATCCTTATACTCTTCTGCTTCAGCTTCCACAAAAAAATCTCCTTCTTCCCATTTTTTCTTTAATGATTCAAACTCGCTTTCTGTTTTTTCTTCGTATTTTCTAATTTTACTTTCAGCTTCAATCTTATTCATATAGCCCCATTTCATACTGATATCCCTCCGCAAATACGATTAATCTCTTTCTGAAAAATAGCCATTAATTTTTCATCGTCCATTGTTTTTATATCGTCTTTATTCAAAAAACTACATTTCCTATGAAAAACTTGCGCAAATCTGCAAACACTGTACTCATTAAAAGATGCATCTTCCCCAAAAATTCCATCAAATACATCCTCATTTTGTTTAGCTAATTTCTTAAAAATCAAGTAATATACAGTAGCTATAATTGTATTTAAAAATTCAGCTCCTTTTACATCTTTCGGATACGTCTTAAACTTTTTATTCAGAAAAACTGTTACGCTATTATCAAATCTATCCTCTTCGGGCCTATCCCATTTCAAGTCCACCCACCATAAAGGTCTATCTTCTTCCTCAACTTCAAAAATTGGGAATTTTAAAATTCCTTTATCAAGTATAATAGTTTCTTCTTTAACTACACCCAATGAAACTCCTTGCTCATTTAAAAGGTGTTTTTCTTCTTCCGCTACAAAGTTTGAAGCTTTTTCAATAAAAGCGTGAAGAAATAAATTAAGCTTACCTGTTATTGTTTCCGGTTGAAATGTTTTTTCTAAATAAAAACGCCCGTTGTCCAATTTTATTAATTTTTCACAGCCGGATTGCAATGTGCTTAGATTAGACCATATTAAATAAAAACCAACCTGTGCCCCATTACAAGCAACTCCGCCTTTGCCATATATTTTATGTAGTCTTTCAATCTCACAGTTTATTTTTATAGTTAAGCCTTTATTCTGCGCAGACCAAGTGGTATCTCCTTCTTTTATCAAAACATCCTTTTCATTAAAAGTAAGTTCTTGGCCATTATGTTCAAGCTTAAAATCTCCAATTTTAAGCCCATATTCCGTAGCGTTCTCTTCATTTAAAACAGGAAATAAATATATCTCTTTCACAATTATTCTCCTTTACTTTCGTAGCAATCTATAACAAATGCATATCCTTTTTTCCGTGAAGTTATTTTAAACGAACCAGTTGCACTACCTTTTTCTCCCGATACTAAAATTCCATTATCTTTTTTAGCCCAAGTGAAATCCTCGTTACTTATAAAAAAATCCGTTATTGCTAAAGGATATTCTACTCCTATATCCTTTCCCCACTTTTCAAAGTTTATAGCAATCCCTCCAATGCTATAAACTTTTGTGCTAATCATGATTACACTTTTTTCCTTTAATTCCATCTTAAAGGAGACTGTTACACCATTATTAGAAATGATAGGCTTACTATATTCAAACTTGAATTTCTTATCTTGAACAGTGTCTCCACCACCAGCGCCTCCTCCACCACCAGGCTTTTTCGGTTTGTCTGATACTGATGGAAATAAGGATTCACCTAAAACTTTTGCAAAGACACTGTGATCAGAATCAATATGTTCCTCTAAATTATTGGTTCCAAATTGATTTCTAATTACCGCCTTAAATTCACTTTTAATAAATTTTACGCATTTAATATTGGCATTTGAAATATCTGACCATCTCATATGGTCCGCAGCCTCTACTTGCCTTAAATATTCCCCTAACTCAATTCTTTTTTCTTTTGATATATAAGGTTGTTCTTCCTTTGTTAATGGAACGAACATCATTAATAAAATTTCTCCAGGGTCAATGTCAACATCTCTTTGAACCCAATCCTCATCATAATTTATTACCATTCCTAAATCGCGAGTATACAGCGATAGAACCCCATGAAAATTCCCTTCCTGAAAATTAAAATATGTTTCTGGAGCCGGAAGCGTAGCCCCCTGATAGAGAACATCTCTTTTTATTTTACAAAACGCACCATACCCCAAGTCATAAACGGTGCTATATCTTTGATGCTCTACTTTTTTACAAATAATGGAGTAACCTTGATCGAAATCCTTGCTTCCTTCATTTTTTGAATATGCCATTACATATAAATCTTGGACCATTTTAAAAATGGGATTCATTTTTTCATAACGTATAGGCATTCCATTTATTCTTACGTTTAATATTTTTTTATCTAGTTCTTTTAATCTGGTATTATTTAATATGGGCGCATACCATTTTTGAACAGAGAACTCTAAATATTTGGTAATATCCGATAAAAACTCACATCCATTTTTTAATCCTTCATCTATCTCCAAACTACCTTTAGCATCGTCTAGAAGTTGTTCTATGTCAATAAAAGGTATTATAACTGACGTACCTGTTTCTGCTTCTTTATAAGGCTCTAATCCGAAAATTTTTAATATATCTTCTATGATTTTTTCATCTGTTATTGGAGATAATTTACCATCTTCGGATTCTATTCCCCACCATGCCCTTCCAGCAGAATTATCTTCTTCCGTTCTCAATAAAGCATCGGACTGTTTTTCGTCTTCTATCAATGTTATAACCATCCTAGACTCAAAACCTATCGTTGCTTTTATTCTAGAATAATATATAACTATACCCTTTCCCAAACGATAATAAATGCTTTTTCCGTATCCCCAATTCCCTCCAGCTCCTTTTTGTTCTTGGCCATCGCCCATATCGGCTGTTAAACGCAAGTAATTACTTATCTCGTTGTTTTTTCTTTTTGAGAGCTGTGTTTCGCCAGTCAACCCCTCTGTTTGCTTATCTCTAATTTCCAGAAAAGCTTGCTCTCCAGAAAATCTACTGTTGAGCTTAGATGCAAAACCTTCATTAAAGAATTTAGAAAATTCCTCACATCTGAAATTGTTTGTAGTGTAATTCACCCAAAAAACTTTATCATCTTTTTTTCTTGCAGCATCTGAAGAATTCTGAATTGATTCTCTAACTAATAAATCCAACATAGATGAATGTCTGTTTTGCATTGAACGAAGAGCTGCACTTCCTCTATAGACCCCAGGCTCTGTTATTTTTGATTCGTGGAAATATAAAATCATTAATTATCTCTCCTTATTCCTAAGTAACTCTGTTCTGACACTTTACCATCTCCCGAAATAATAATAGAATACGCCACAACATCTTCAGTCGTACTTATACTTTCTCTTGTTTCGGAATCAATTTTCTTGGAATTTTTGTCTATTTTATACAATAACAATAATGGATTGTCTGACAAACCAATAAATCCCCTGGTTTCATAAATCTTATGTCCGTATTTTACTGCTCTATCATACAAGGCCTTCTTATCTCGACTCAATATAGAGGCCTGCACATCTATTAGTGCATCTCTAGCATTAATTAAACTTCCGATATTTATGTCAATTTCGTTTTTAAGTTTAGATCTCATACTTTTTTTAACCACGCAATCAGTATAAGGTTCCCATGTTTCACAATTATTTTCAACCGAAACTATAGCAACGTTCCAACTTAAAAATTTTCCTTCCTCATTAGCTTTTCTTACCAGATTGTGCTTACATTGATGTTTGTCATCATAATGTTTATAGTTATTTAAAAACTCCCAAATTTTATTGTGTGAAACATTTCTCCACACATAAGACGTAGGTTGATATTCTGATTTAACAGGCTTCTCACTGAATGTATTAAGAAACGAATTCAACACAATTATGTTGCCTCTTAAATCACTCTCTCTAAATTTCGTAGTTTCAAAAGCCTCGCCACTATAAGCACCGCCAACCTCGACGGCAGCTTGCATTCTTCTATCTCCAGTAACCTTAATCTTAGAGATTTCCCCAGTGTTGATTACTTTAGGGCCAAAATCGGCTAATGTTTCACCATCATAGTTAATTAGCTCACTTTTTAATTCCTCATCTAATCTTTCCAATAATTCAAAACCGCTTACAACAATGGAAGAAAGCCAAACTCTTTGCAATAATTCATATCCTTTTCTATATCCGAACCATCTAGCCATTTGCATAAGAGTATCTGCCTGTTTCACATTTCTAGAAAAATATGTACAAACCAATCCTTCTATCGTCAAACCTCTTGATAAGGTATTGCCCCCAAAAATCATAAACACTGGCGCTTTACTCATGCTTTTCAATGCTTTTTTGTCTGGATAAATTATTCGCAAATATTCATCACCCTGAGCTCTTCGTTGAGCGGAACTATTATCAACACATAAATGAACCCCATTTTTGATATAGCTAAAACATTCATCTTCGTTCTCATCGTTTAATGAAATATGCGATATTTCTGATAATAGATTTTCAATCTCTTCAGATATTAAATCAAATTCCGGCAGCTCATCAGCAACAGAATCAATAAACTCGTAATTAGCAAAAGCTTTTCTCAAGTCTTCTTTTTTAAATTTTTCTTTTTCTTCCAGATAGATTGCTTTACACGAATAAACAAATTCCTTTTTATTTACACCTTTCAACCAGTCAATTACTGTTTCATATTCTGCCCAATGATAGGAAACTCTTGGAGAAGTATGTATTAACATGCTTATTGGTTTTTTCCATCCAGAAACACGCATGACAGAAGCTGCACAAAAAAACCATTTAATTGCCTTATCAAATTCTTTAGGAATATCTCCTTTTTGCATATTCTTATCAAAATTTCGAACTTCCTCGTCTCCAATTATCCTTACTATGCCATTTTCCCCAGTAAGTCCAGGATATTCTTTTTCTTTTTTACTGCCAAAAATAACTTTAGCGCCAAAATAAGCTTCTGGATCCGCTAAGCTTATCATAAAATCGTTTGGATACAAAGAATCTCTAGAAGGCTCTTCGTTTAAAACATTTGCATAAGGAGTTGCCGTATAACTCAAGTAACTAATGGATGATATAGGACAATCTGACAATCTCCCTCCAGAAGATGGCGGCAATTTATTCGCAACAAGATTTACAACCAAATTATTTATTATAGTTCTATCAATATTTTCTTCTTCAACATCCTGCACATTCATCAAACAAGTATTAATGCTTGCTTGATCAGCCTCATCATCAATCACAACCAACCTAATTTTACTTGCAATTTCCCTATCCCCATGCAACCATTTTATTAAAGATTCAAGACGTCCGGCTTGTTTTAAACATACCATTACGTACCTACTTTGATACTGAGACGTATTTTCGCTATCTAATGCTAAATCCGTTATTTTTATTTCTTTCTTGTCTCTGATGTCATATAACGTATCTTTTCCGTTTCCATAATCTAAAACATGCCATTGAATTGAATCTGTATTCTTTAGCTCTTCTTTAAATCTATCTCGCGTCTGTCTACGCAAATTATCTATACTACCAGAAAGAACAATGAAAAAATTCCATTTTTTATCTGCCGCCATTGAGGCCAATCCTATCATATTAGCAGTTTTACCAGATTGGACACTGCCCATTACCAAACCTTTTTTCGTTTCTCCTTTTCCGGCAAGTTGATTAAGAAGCCAATGAGAGTTGTTTTCTATTCTTTTTGTTGAAATTTCAGACATTTCATCCAAAAGATTTTTCTTATACGCTAACCAACAAGACGAAGGGTAATCTGGAATTGATATTGGCATATTATTATTCTTAGGTATACCTAATATAACTATTGATGAAAAGGTGTGCTTATATTCTGAAACAATCTTTTTCCAATCTGAAAACACAACAAAATCTGGAATAATTGCATCAAAATCCTTTAAATCGTTAAATTTTTCTTCTGTTATATTTTCAATGCATTCCCAGGTTTTTCCCTCATTTATTTTTTGAGATATCCATTTATAAACATCATGCATAAGCTTTTCTCCCTATCTCGTGAAATTATTTCTCCAAAGTTTCTATTATCTTATTTGCAAACGCTATCGCCATCAACGGTGGAACGGCGTTACCAACTTGACGAGCGACGTCAGTTCTATTACCCTCAAAATGATACCAATCCGGGAAAGATTGTATTCTTGCTCCTTCTCTAGGCGTCAACGCTCTATCTTGTTCATAATGAATACAACGCAAAGCCGAAGGTGTTGCCAAGTTATTAGTTATCGTTGTGGATGGCTTATTTCTTTCCAATCTTCCATACGTATTTCCATATCCGGAAGTTAAATAATACCTTCTATCTATTAAACCAGCATCAACTTTTGCATTAAAATCGTTCTTTCCTTGACCTTCTGCCACATTTTGTATTACGGTTCTAATCTTATCTCCGTAAAAACCGCAAAAATGCTGCGTTATTTCTTGACTATCTCCACGCATTAATCGTTGATAATCATTCATTGGCTCTGTTGTATACTCGGTAACAGTTTCACCTTCTCCTACTGGAGGCAAATCAGATATAGCATGAGAAATTGAAAGAGCTTCTTCACAATCACCTTCTGGATAAGACCACTCTAAATCCAAATCCTTTCTTATACCAATGATAAATACTCTTTCACGATTTTGGGGAACACCAAACTTAGCGGCAACCATAGTCTTATGAACTATTTTATAGCCAATCCTATCAAATTCGCGTTTTAATACATCCATTACCAAATCACCATAATGGTCGATTACCGCTTCTTTCTTTACAAAGGTTTTCTCCCCCCTATGTTTTACAACTTCTTCGTAAATAGTCGCACCGTTAGCGTCAGTTTTATAAAAAATTTCTCTCATAGAAAGAATTCCTTTAACATTCTCGAATAAGAACATTTGGGGTTTAATCTTTTCTAATAACCTTAAATATTGATTAGATAGCTTTGCTCTATCGTCATATTTTCGCTGTCCAACCGTACTGAACGATTGACAAGGAGGACCACCTATAATAACGTCCACCTCTTCACCGTTTAATCTTTCTTCAATTTCCTTATCTGTAATACCACAGATATCCCCTGCTATCATAGGAATATCATCACCGTAATTCTTTTTAAAAGCTGCCACTGCTTGCGGAGCGAACTCGTTAGCAAAAACAAATTCAACGTTGTCTCTTTTTTTAAATTGGTTATTAACTAGATTATAATAAAAACCAAACGTTAACCCACCAACTCCAGAAAACAAATCAACCACTCTATACTTGCTCATTTTAATAAATCATCCTTTTTTCTTATGCTCAATGTTTTCTGCTAAAATCACTTTGATTTTAGCACAGTAAATATGACAATTTTCGTCATATTTATAAAAGTTTTAATTATTATTTTTCCCTAACGCGCCATAAAGCCATCGGGTGCGCGGAGATACGTTCTACAATATCTTTATCTTCAAATAAAAGTTCGGGGCGATAATTCTTATTAGCGAACTCTTTAACAAATTCTTTTTCGTTATCGCTAAACACAAGCAATTCTTGCAAATATTCTTTTATCGAAACAATTACCGCGTCTTTTTTGAAACGGTCGTTTTTGTTAAGCATAGGTTTTAATTGCCTGTTAATATCTCTGTCCGTAACTCCATCTAAAATATCAAGCGAAATGTCGCAAATACTTGCATCGCCACCGATACAGTTATAGAATATGGTACATTTTTTAAGCATTTCTTTATCTTCAATAATACTATTTTCAATCAGACCATAAACGTCGTAAACGTCTCTTGGTTTACAACGACCGATTAAAGCCGCAAGTTTGCTTCCGTATAATTCACAGGCACTTAAAATCTTTACGCATATATCGCTTTCGGCAACGGGAGTTTTAATAGGTTTGTCGCAGAGCGGAAGAACATGCTTTCTATCAAGATAGTTTATTTCTATTTTTATATTGTCACGGTTGCCGGCGTTGTTTATATATTGAAAAACTGCGGAATCTAACGCAAAATACCTTTTACTTTGCGGCGAAAGCGAATAATTCTTTTGAAATAACGCCATTTGCAGGAAGTTCCACAACTCTTCCTTATCTTTTTCCATTTCTTCTTTCGTATCGCCGATATAGTCTAAATCTATGTCAACTGAAAGTCTTGGAAGTTCACGATAAAACAAATTTATAGCCGTTCCGCCTTTAAGAGCAAGCTTACCTTTCCATTTAGACGTGAACACAAACTCTAAAATATCCGCAAGGCGCATAACCTTTTCAACGTTATCTTTTATAAAATTCGTCTCTTTTGCTATTTTTACTACGTTTTTTTGCGATAGGTTTATCATATCAGTTCTCCGTATTTATAAGTTTTTCGGGATACATAAGTCCCCAATACTTATCCGTTTTTCTCGGCATCTTTTTGTTTTCGCTTATATCTTCTAATTTTATTGAGCAATTTTGCTTACATATATCAAAGAAGTTTTGCGAGAGAAGGTCTCTCTTAAACAATGAAAGCAAAAAGCCCGCCTTTTTATAAACGAATTTCTTATTATACTCTTTCAAATAGGATAACAACGCTTGCTCGTCAAGATGTGTTATGCCGTTTAACGCCGTAACAAGTTCTTCAAGTCCACCCGCAAGGTCGATACGGTCAATACAATCAACTATCGTTCTTTCCAAATCGGTAACGACGATTTCCGCATTTTGCTCTAAGCGCATTATTCCGCCTTTTGCGGCATAAGAGAAAAATCTGTATTCAAGCCCATTATATTCAAAGGGAATATTTCTTTTTTCGGTAAAAACTTGCACCTCTGAAAACATTTGATTGCCAAGCCCATGAAATTCTAACGCCGAATGATATGCAACGCAGGCATTTTCAAAGAGCGCTGACGCTATTTCAAAACGGCTCGCAAAAATATCGCCTGTCAAAGGATTAACCGTCGCATATAATCCGTTTTTTATTTTGGCTACACGCCCAATGTCAATTAACGATTTTAATTTCGCTTGCATGCTACGCACACTTGTAAAATTTTCTAAAATATCTTGTGTACGAAACAATGCGCGCGATTGATAAAAATCTTCCATTGTATCACTATCCTTATATCTTTATACTTATTTTACATAATTTACGAACGAATGTCAACGCTTTTTATGCGGTTTAGGTATTTTTTATTAAATTTAATAAAATCTTGATTTATCAATAGTCACATTATTTGTTTTTTGTCCAAAACAACATATAAATTTTAAGGAACATGGTATTACCCGCATGCCTTAAAGCTTAAATCATAACTCTTACGGTCAGGTCCTTCCACTGGTTTTGTCTGAGCATTTCGCCACGATTATTCCGAAAATCTTTCGCCACGTCGTAATCGATTGTAAATTCTACAACTTCTTTGTAGTCTTCGTCGCCCGCATCGTCACGCTTCGGATATAAATTAAGATACCACTTAAAATCAAGCGAAGTGTTAGGCACGATTTTTTTAATCATTGTATTCACCAAAGCAGAATGCCGTATCGGTTTCGTAAAATCCGGGTCTTCCACCGCCATGGAACGAAAAACGTCAATTGAAACAAGCGGCGTAGTTTTCCGTTCCTCTTCAAGCACCACTCGTTTTATATCGTCGATTTCTTTTTCGGCGATAAGCATTTCGCCGTTAATTTTTGCCTTTAACGACGAATATTCTTGCTTATCGATTTCTCCGTTAACGCGCATTTCGGTTAAATTTTCAAGTTTAATCCGAATTTTTCTGAGTTTTGCTTCCGCATCGCGAAGTTCTCTTGCCTCCTTCGTTTCTTTCGTATACGAGTTCTCAAATTGATTATACGCTTTTTTAATTAAATCGTCGTTATTTAAATTCAATGCTTTTAACAACTCACGCAGCATTAAATCGAATTTCCAATCGGCAATCGTACCCATATCGCAATACTTGTCCGCATCGAGCCCGGCGTCTATTCTCGTCTGTTTACTTCCGTTATTTAAAACGTTGTAACATTTGTAGCCGTAAGTTAAACCCGTTTTATTTACGTGCCACCGATCCTTTCTCATACGATGCCCGCACCGACAGATCAGACGCTTTGCCCAGATATCTTCCGAAGTTCTCGTCCCCGTCCGTTCGAGTTTCCCCTCTTGCGTTTTCCTTAATGTCAACTTGCTTTCTCTGAGAGCCTTGCATTTATCCCACACTTCTTCGGATATAATCGGAGTAAACCTGCCTTTTACGTAAAGATAAGTATCTTCGTCGCGGTTTATTATCGTCTTTTGATCCAAATGGTTGTTTTTATACGATTTGTAATAGCCTTGATAGCCCTTATACGTTGCATTATGTAAAATACGAGATACTTTTGTCGCGTCCCACCGCACCAGCCCCGACGAATCTTTACGCTTCAACCGCACGAGTTTGTTTACGATTTTATTAAAGCCGTTGCCTTTTAAGTATAAATCGTAAATAATGCGTACCGTCTCCGCCTGATCTTCGTTGATAACGTAAGTATCGCCGAGCCTGTCATAGCCGAGAATATTCCCGTTGCCGTATAACACGCCGTTATCTCTGCTTATCTTCTGCCCAGCGCGAACGCGTTCGGACGTTTTTCTGCTTTCTTCCTGCGCAAGCGTCGCCATAATCGTAAGCCGAAGTTCGCCGTCGTTATCCATCGTCCAGATGTTATCTTCCACAAAATATACTTCTATCCCGATTTCTTTTAACTGTCTCGTAATTACAAGCGTATCTACCGTATTTCTCGCAAAACGGCATACCTCGCGCGTTACGATCAAATCAAATTTATGATACTTCGCGTCGTTTAGCATTTCCATGAATGCGGGGCGTTTCTTCGCCTGCGTTCCCGTGATTCCGCGATCGATATAACTTTTTAACACCGTCCAGTTCGGGTGATACTTCGCCTGATCTTCATACCATTGCATTTGATTTTCTAGTGCGGCGAGTTGCGCTTCATGTTCGGTACTTACTCGTCCGTAAAATACAACGCTACGCTGCCTGTTTCTGTCAAACGTCGATACGTTCGTCGGCAAAACCACTTTATTTTCCGATAAATCAGATAAAATCACCCTGCTCATACCGTCACATCCTTTAAATTATACTTTTCTTCAATATAATTTCTTTTTTCTTTAAGCACGTTTTCATACGTTGCCTTGTTAATTTTCCCAGATTCGTACATGCTTTCAAGCAATAAGAAAGCCACATACTTTTCGTCCATTACCTCTTTTAATTTCTTTTGTTCCTTTGTCACTCCTGTAATTTTTAATTTTTGCTACAGGGTACAATGTTCTCTTCCCCGAACGGTTACTATGTTCTCTCACCATATAGATACAATGTTCTCTCTCCATTTATAGCGCATTATCCTCCCTTTTAATATTTCCGTAATAAACAAACTACCGCTGTCCGCCTCGTTCGCTTTTTCGGATTGATTTTTATATCGCCTGCGAATTTATTTTTGTGACGTAACAGCGCAAATAATAATCCCTATAATACCCATTATAATATAACTTATTATCAATAAACCCGCAAACAAAATTCTTCCCGTTACGTTCAACACTTTTAATAATTTCATAATTTCAGCCTCTATACATAGACAATTTCATTCAATATTTCTTCTTCGATGATTTTCTCAATAGCGTTAATTCTCTTAACATCGACCAAATAATCTCCCGTTCGACGATACTGCTCGCATCCGGAAAGTTTATTCCACATATCATCGTAAAGCGTTTCCGCCGCTTTGTCTACGCCGTGTAAATATTCGGGGAGATCTGCAATCGTCCAGTCGATCCCTTTATCTTCGAGATACTTTTTTGCAAGCGTTCCGTACTTGCCGTAAACGTGTTTCCGCGGTTTTACGTTAGCGTTGTAAATTTTAATTTCTTCCACCGTTAACCCCTCGCCCGAATTTGCTTTCCGTATCACTTCCGTGGCTTTCATATCTTCATCTCCTGTTTTTATATTCTCGTATATATACGATATTGTAATTACATTATACTTGCTTGCCATTTTATAGTCAAGCTAAAATTATTACTTTTTGAAAAAATTTTTTATCTCAAAAGCAACATTACCGTCATAACGCTTTGCAAAAGCAACAATGCGGGCGTAACCCAAAAGAAGAATTTGCGAAAACCGCGCTCCAAGCGTATATCTTCCTTGGCTTTATACACTTCTTTTTCGAGGGCTTCCACTTTCTTTTTCATCGATTTTGCATGCTCGTCGATTGTAAACGCCGCGTCGTCTGCCGCTTCGGTAACTCTTTCCTTTAACAGCTCTCCCGCTTCGTCAGTCGCCTTTGCCATAGTTGTATTTACTATTTCCTGTATTTTCGTTACCGTTTCCGTTATTCTCTGAAGCGTTATCCGCATGCTCGCAAGCATATTCCGATTTTCTTCTTTCATCTCTTTTGTCAGCTTCTCTGCGTCGTCTTTCAAACTCGAGGCGAGTTCTTCGTTCATCCATTTTACGCTCCTCACTTGCCGCGTCAAGTCCGTTACTCGCGCATTCAGCTGCAAAATTAAGCCGTTGCATTTCTCGTTCGATACCGCTAAGGCTTGCTCTAATAACGCTTCCCGCGTTTCCGCCGTCAACCGTTTTACCTCTTCGCATAGTTCGATTGCCGACGGATTTTCCGTCAAATCCACTTTTTCGTCCGGTATACGCTCCGGACTTCTGCCTGTAATTCTGTTCTCCAATTCTTTTGATTACCTCCGTTTTTGTATAATTTTCTCCGAGTTTCGCCCCACGGACAGGCTTTTGTTTTTCGTGGTGCAGATAGGAATAATCCTTACCGTCCCGCATGATTTTTACACCGTAACATTCGTCAAGATATTTTTTGAACGCTTCGGGCGATTTCGTTTTCTTTACCGCTTCGACGATAACTTCGCGCAGTTCTTCTTTCCAGCTCGTTCCGCCTTTTAATATGATTTTCTTTTCCGCCGCCGTTCGGCTGTTTTTACCGCGCTTCCGAAATTCCGTTTCCGTAAAGCCGTATTTTCTGCCAATTGCGTTTACTTCGTCTTTCATTTTTACATAATCTTGCTTTGAAAATTGCAATTTTTTACCCGTAAGCGGATCGACAGCGTTTACGATAATGTGGCTGTGAACAGTCCGCGTATCCGTATGCGTGGCGATTACGCATTCGTAATTTTTGAAAAACGCTTCCGCTATCTCTTCCGCATACGCGTGGGCTTTTTCGGGCGTTACGTTATCTTTTCTCGCGCAGGAAAGTTTAAAATGATAATACTTCCGCTCGTCATATTTTTCGCCTTTACCGAACCGTCCCGCCGTTTCTTCAAATTGCTTTGCGTAATCTTCATCGTCGAATAAATTTTTCACCGACACAATCGCCGCCTTCTTCGGATCGGTTATGTACCCTATCCCGTTTTTCGGTCTTGCCTTACTCGCGCTGCATTTTAGAAGAGGCATCGTTTATCCTCCCGCGGCAAAGAATATTTTCCGATACAATTCTTTTAAGTCCGCGATACAATTTTTTATTTCCCGTTCCGTGTCCATACCGTAATAATTGTTTCTCACCGCCTGATTTAAATTATTCCCCTGCCGTTTTAATTCTGCAAGTATTTCGCCGCCGCGCTCGATTACGATTATCGGCTTATCCATAATTGACCGTAGAATAAATTCGCGCATCGTAAGCCCGCTCTTTGCTGTTTTTTCGTCGATTAAATTTTTCTCTTGTTCGCTTACCCGAAAGGTATACGCGAACGGTCTTGTCCTTTTTACCATATCTCTTCCTCCTTTTTTATTTATTACGCCGAAATTTCCAAGGGCGGATTCATTTCGCCCTTGAAAATTACGACCACAGTACCCTCACGGAAAATTTACGCAGTAAATTTTCGTGAACTACTTTCGGGGTATTAGGGGTATGCCCCTAACGAGGCGATTTGTAAAATCGTGTATTTGGCAAGCCAAATACGTTCCTTGCTATCACGTCGTGGCAAAGTTTCCCCCCTTAACTTTTCGCTCGACCACCGATGTTTTAAGTCTGTCGGAAAGACTATAAATTGCACATTTTTATCACCTCCCACATTGTCTGCTTATCCAGCGGCGAAAACGCCGAAAAAATTCCGGTTTTCCTAAAAAGGGCGCAAAAAAGCCGCCGATATTTTCTATCGCCGACTTTGACCTTATTTAGGCAAAACCCTCTATGACGGTCAATCATTCTATTAAATTCAGACTAAATTATTTCTTTCGTTTCTTCCTCGTTTTCTTAGCGAAACTCAGCAGTTCTTTGTTTATCGCTTCTGCCTTTTCGTCCGCATACTCGCTCGGATTATAATACTCTTCCGGATTTTCAAATTCGGAAACGTAGCCGTTTCGACGCGCTTTGGCGTTCAGTTCGGGGATTGTTCCGTCACAACCGAAATAGTCTTCGTAATTGAAAAACACCTCGTCGTTCGCTAACCGCCAATAACCTTCCCAACGAAAATCCCGCAGCTTTAACGGGTTGTCCGTATCGCAAACTTTTGCTATTTGCAACTCTTTACCCGTAAGCCGAGGCTTGTCCCCTACGTAAACGATACGATTAGCCCTTTGCCTGCCGATTTCGTCATACACGGCTTCGCGGCGAATTATGCTTTCCTGCTCCAGCTCACTTAATAGTTTTTGCATGGAACGAACCGAAACGTTAAAAGCGTTTGCGATGGTCTCCACTTTCATTTCACGACCGCTGCGGCGGCGCAAATAATTTTTCAGAACCTCTTTACGCTTTTTACCCGTAAGTTTCCGCATCTGAAGGGCACCGTTTTCATCAAAGAAATAAAAGTATCCGTAACCTTTCTTCGCCATTTTCCCCTTCTACCTAAAACAATATTTCACCCTATATCTATACCTACAATTTTAAATTTCAACTACTGAAAACTGCCATTGCTACAGAATAAATCACCTAAAATTAACAAATTTCGGCATAAAATTTTTTTAGAAATTTTTAAAATAACCCGATACCGTCATTTTCCTTAACCGCGAGATTGCAAATTTTTTGTGTGTTTATAAACTCCTGCCGTAACACATTAACAAGCTTGAAACGTCTGTAAATTAGTTACAACTTATACGGATTCAAGCGCATTTTTTTGCACCACAAAACAAGCTTTTCCCAAGCCTCCCGCATGGTAAGCATTCTCTTCCCTTTTGCCAAGTAAGAAGCTTCCCACGCAAACGAATACGCTTTTTTCATCGTTTCCGTCGATTGAAAGTGAAATTTGGAATTGGTCCTATACATCTTAAACATCTTGAAAAACTGCGATTTGCCGTAAGGTTTTTGCCCCGCCGCCAAAGTTCTTTTATAATATCTGCGCCACATAACAAAAATCGTGAGTTTTCTCTTCTTTTTATCCTTTTCCAACTCGTAAAAATCGGGTGCGGCGTACTCTTCTTTGCGAACACGTTTCGGATAAAGCGTTTTGAGTAAGTCGTAATCGGACGTTTTATCTGACAAAGGCAATTCGAGACCGCACTGTTTAGCCCTTTTAATCGTTTTCAAAACGGTAGTACGAGAACATTCACAAAGTTTGGCGATTTGCGTTGTCGTATTTCCTTTATGATAATATCCTAAAATAGCCTTATAATTGGTCATTACTGCAGTTTTCCGCCTTTTTATCCGAATTTAATTATATGAATAGTATACCATATCGAATTTCAAAAGTAAAGTGTTCAACTTCGGTGGAATAAAACTCTTTTCAGCGATTTTTCGGCTTATTTTTTGCCGTAAAAAGATAAAAACAGAGCCTGTACCGAAAAGATACAGGCTCACAAACACAATATATAGTGTTTTAATTAAGTTTTAGCCCAAGATTTAGGACCTGGGATTGCGAATGTTCGCCTGAGCCGCTGCAAGGCGTGCGATAGGTACGCGGAAGGGGCTGCAAGATACGTAGTTCAAGCCGATCTTGTGGCAGAACTCGATGGAAGAAGGATCGCCGCCGTGTTCGCCGCAGATACCGCAATGAATGTTGCTGCGGGTAGCGTGTCCCATTTTGACAGCCATATCCATAAGTTTGCCTACGCCGGTGGTGTCAAGACGTGCGAACGGATCGGACTCGAAAATCTTGTTTTTGTAGTACGAAGGCAAGAATTTGCTTGCGTCGTCGCGGCTGAAACCGAAGGTCATTTGCGTAAGGTCGTTGGTACCGAAGCAGAAGAATTCGGCTTCTTTTGCGATTTCGTCAGCGGTAAGTGCCGCACGCGGGATTTCGATCATGGTACCGACTTCGTATTTAAGGTTGCTGCCTGCTGCTTTGATGAGAGCGTCGGCGGTTTCGACAACGGTCTTCTTGCAGAAAGCAAGTTCCTTAATCTCGCAAACCAACGGAATCATGATTTCGGGAACGACGTTCCAATCGGGATGACGGTTTTGTACCGCGATTGCAGCCTTGATGATTGCTTTCGTCTGCATTTCGGCGATTTCGGGATACGTTACCGCAAGACGGCATCCGCGATGTCCCATCATCGGGTTGAATTCGTGCAGAGAATTGCAGATAATTTTGATTTCTTCAACGGACTTGCCCTGCGCTTTTGCAAGTTCTTCGATGTCCTTTTCTTCGGTGGGAACGAACTCGTGAAGCGGCGGATCGAGGAAACGAATGGTAACGGGATGTCCTTCAAGGGCTTCCATAAGACCTTCGAAGTCAGCCTGCTGCATAGGTTCAATCTTATCAAGGGCTTTTCTGCGTTCTTCGACGGTTTCGGAGCAAATCATCTCACGGAACTTGTCGATACGGCCGGGGCCGAAGAACATATGTTCGGTACGGCAAAGACCGATGCCTTGTGCGCCGAGTTCGGCAGCGCGTTTTGCGTCGGCGGGGGTGTCAGCGTTGGTGCGGACGTCCATTGCCTTATATTTGTCGGCAAGGTGCATAATTCTTCCGAAGTAACCGCTGTTGGGGTCTGCGGGGACGGTCTTGATTGCGATGTCGTAAATGTTACCGGTGCTTCCGTCAAGGGAGAGGTCGTCGCCTTCGTGGAAGACTTTTCCGCCGAGTTCGAAGAATTTTTCGGCTTCGTGCATTTTGATGTCGCCGCAACCGGAAACACAGCAGGTGCCCATTCCGCGGGCGACAACCGCCGCGTGGGAGGTCTGACCGCCACGAACGGTAAGGATACCTTGCGCGTATTTCATACCTTCGATGTCTTCGGGAGAGGTTTCAAGACGTACGAGGACGACTTTCTTGCCCGCCTGACCGAGTCTGACGGCTTCTTCGGGGGTGAAAACGATTGTGCCTGCCGCTGCGCCGGGAGACGCCGCGATACCTTTGCCGACGACGTTGTTTTTGTCAGCCGCTTTAAGGGCTGCCGCGTCGAACTGAGGATGCAGAAGCATATCGAGAGTTTTTGCGTCGATTTGGAGGAGCGCTTCCTTTTCGTTGATCATACCTTCGTCGATAAGATCGCAAGCGATACGGATAGCGGCGGCAGCGGTACGCTTGCCGTTTCTGGTTTGAAGCATGAAGAGTTTGCCGCGTTCGATGGTGAATTCCATATCCTGCATATCGCGGTAGTGGCTTTCAAGAGTCTTGCAGACGTCAAGGAACTGTTTGTAAACGTCGGGAAGGACTTCCGCCATCTGGCTGATGGGCATCGGGGTACGAACGCCTGCGACGACGTCTTCGCCCTGAGCGTTCATAAGGAACTCGCCCATAAGACCTTTTTCGCCGGTTGCGGGGTTACGAGTGAACGCAACGCCGGTGCCGCAATCGTCGCCCATGTTACCGAAAGCCATCATTTGTACGTTGACCGCGGTGCCCCAGCTGTAAGGAATGTCGTGGTCCATACGATAGACGTTTGCGCGGGGGTTGTCCCAGCTTCTGAAAACAGCCTTGATTGCGCCGAAAAGTTGTTCTTTCGGGTCGGAGGGGAAATCGCTGCCGATTTTTGCCTTGTATTCCGCCTTGAACTGATTTGCAAGTTCTTTAAGGTCGTTTGCGTCGAGGTCGATATCCTGTTGTACGCCCTTCTTCGCTTTCATTTTGTCGATGAGTTCTTCAAAGTACTTTTTGCCGACTTCCATAACGACGTCGGAGTACATCTGAATGAAACGACGATAGCAGTCCCATGCCCAACGGGGGTTGCCCGATTTTGCGGAAAGGACTTCAACGACTTCTTCGTTAAGACCAAGGTTAAGAATGGTGTCCATCATACCGGGCATCGAAGCGCGAGCGCCCGAACGAACGGATACGAGAAGGGGATTTTCTTTATCGCCGAATTTTTTGCCGGTGATGTTTTCGAGTTTTTCGATGTAGTCCATGATTTCGGCTTGGATATCGTCATTGATTCTCTTGCCGTCTTCGTAGTACTGCGTGCAAGCTTCGGTCGAAATGGTGAAACCCTGGGGAACGGGAAGACCGATGTTGGTCATTTCCGCGAGGTTTGCGCCCTTGCCGCCGAGAAGTTCACGCATGTTGGCGTTACCTTCGGTGAAAAGATAAACGTACTTTTTCATAAAATAAAAACCTCCAAACGATTTTAATTACAATTTAATGCTATAAAATAATATAACAAATAAAAAATAAATGCAATCGAAAAAGGGGGTTTTCGGCTTTTTTTATATAAAAAAAGGAAAAAATATCAAAGTTTAAGGAATTCTTCAAAAGAATAATTTTTCTTTATGCCCGTGAAAAATGACAAAATGCCCGAAATTTCAATGAGAACCCGTCTGATTTCGGCGTCGCTTCCCGTGGTTTTCCCCTGAATTATCGCGACGTCGTTTTTTGTGAAAGTAACGTAATTAAGGCTCCTTTCCGAAAGCTCTACAACCGCGCCCGAATAATAATCGAAACAAACTTTGTCGTCGTTTGCAAGGCTCTTTCCGCTTATCGCCGACGTTTGAAAATTCAACGCGTAACCCGTCGTTTCAAGAAGAGCGTTCAGAAATTTCAGCAAGGTGTTTTCGGGCGGAACGTCAACGTCGTAGGCAAGTTCTTTCAATGCTTCCGTGCCGACGATAAGCAATGCCCTGACGGTGTCGGTATCTGCATTTTCCGACAGTTTATCCAACCATTCCAGCACACTAAACCCTGCGTAATAGCGTTTAAGGTCAAAAACGATGTCCTGAAAATTGTCGTACGCTTCGCACCCTTTCAAGGTATATCGTCCCTTGTTTTCGACGACGATATATTCCCCGAAACACAAAGGAGAAGCAGCAAATTTCAGTTTCGCTTTCGGGTTTTTGACGCCCGTCGCTTTCACCAGAATTTTGCCCTTCTCCGCAGTGCAAAGTGTGATTAACCTGTCGTTGTCCTTATAGTCGACAACCCTTACGCAAAGCGCGTTCAGTTTCTCTTCCATCGTCTTTCGATTTTCGTTCGTCGCCGCAAATTGCGTTGAAAAACATATAAGCGGCGGGCGAACCCGTTTTTTCAAACAACTTCCACGAAAGGTTTTTTGCGTCCATACAAGCCCTCACTGACGATAACTTGTGCAGAACGCGAAAACTTATGCGCGGAAAACAAAAATATTTTGAAAATTAAATATCTTTTTTATCGTAGCCGAGATTTTTCAGAAGGTAATCGCTGTCGCGCCAGTCTTCTTTCACCCTTACCCAAAGCGTGAGATAGACCTGTTCGCCGCACATTTCTTCGATATCCTGACGGGCGTAAGTCGCGATTTTTTTCAGCATTTCGCCCTTTTTGCCGATGATAATGGGCTTGTGCGTGTCCTTTTCGCAAACGATGTCGGCGTCGATGTCGTACATACTGCCGTCTTCGCGCATTTCAAACTTATTGATGTTCACGCAGATGCCGTAAGGAATCTCTTTTTCAAGGAGTTTCAACGCCTTTTCGCGGATAATTTCCGACGCCATAAAGCGCATTGTCTTGTCGGTGAAAACGTCGTCGTCGTACATTTTTTCGCCTTCGGGCATAATCGCGACAAGTTGTTTGATTACTTCGTCCACGTTCTCGCCCTTCTTTGCGGACACGGGCACGATCGCCTTGATTTTGTCGTATTGCTGCAAGCCTTCCAACTGTTTGAAAATCTTTTCTTTCGTGACGACGTCGGTTTTGTTGAGCGCGACCACGACGGGAGTTTTGCCGTCAAGGTGCTCATCCAAAAACTTCTTATCGAAGTCGTCGAAACCTTTGTCGCCGTTGACGACGTACAATATTGCGTCCACGCCTTCGAGCGCGGTCGAAACGCTTTTCATCATGTAATCGCCCAGTTTGTTGCGGCTGTTGTGAAGCCCCGGCGTGTCCGTAAAAACAAGCTGATAATCGTCGCCGTTCACTATCCCAGTGATTTTGTTGCGCGTCGTCTGCGGACGCCAGCTCACGATTGCGACTTTTTCGCCGACCATAGCGTTCAGAAGGGTGCTTTTGCCGGCGTTGGGTTTTCCTGCGATTGTAATAAATCCGACTTTCATATTATTTTCCTGTGTATTATTTCCGTTATCTCGATAATCCTATTGTTTTCAGGATTTCTTCTTCTTTTTCCCGCATTTCCGCCTTTTCGTCGTCTTCCATGTGGTCGTATCCGAAAAGGTGCAATAGACTGTGCAAAAACAAATATCCCGCTTCCCTTTCGGGCGTCGTGCCGAACTCTTCCGACTGTTCCAGAATCTTATCCATGCACATGACCGTCTCGCCAAGCAGAAGTTTGCCGGAATCGGGATCGACGTCCAGCGGAAAATCGTTTTTCTTCACGGGAAGGTTTTTGCAAATTTCCAAATTCGGAAAACTTAAAACGTCGGTAACGGCGTCCACGCCGCGCGCTTCTTTGTTGATGCTTTGAATCTCGTCCTTATCGACGATTTCGATTTCAACCTCGAAAATATCCTTTTGCGAAAAGTATTTCAGCGCGGCTTTGTAAACTTTTTTGATAAGTTTTTCGCTTTCCTTGTCAGCGTTGTAAATTTCAAGCATTATTTCTTATATTTTATGCGGGCGTGGTTGACGCTGGGAAGAATGTCCGCAATCGTTTCTTTGATAAGGCGGATATCGTTCATCGTGATGGAACATTCGTCAAACTGACCGTGGTCGAGCTTGTCTTTGACAAGTTTGTCGATAAGGTCCATAAGCTGCTCGCGGGAGTCGGGAGCGACCGCGCGCGCCGCCGCCTCGATCGTATCGCAAATCATAATGATCGCGGCGATTTTCGTCTGAGGTTTCGGCCCGTCGTAGCAGTATTCGTCGTCGGCAAGATTACCTTCGGTAATTTGTTGCGCTTTGTAATAAAAATAGTTTACGGGCGAAGTGCCGTGATGTTGCAGCGCAATCTGTGCAAGTTCTTCGGGCAGTCTTGCTTCCCTGATAAGTGCCGCGCCGTTTTTGGTGTGTTTAGTAATCATACTGACCGAAACTTCGGGGATAAGTTCGTCGTGGGGATTGATACCGCGCATCTGGTTTTCGACGAAAAACTCGGGATTTTTCAGTTTGCCGACGTCGTGATAATATCCGCCCGCCCTTGCAAGGTGGGGATTCTCACCGACAGCGATAGCGCAGTTTTCGGCAAGGTTACCGACAATCAGACTGTGGTTGAACGTGCCCGGAGCCTCAACCGACAACCTTTTTAAGAGCGGTTGCGAGAACGAGCAAAGTTCGTCCAGCTTAAAGTCGGTCACCATATTGAAAATACTTTCAAAAATCGGCAAAAGCGGCATATACAGAACGACGCTTATCACGTTCGCGACGAAAACCCAGATCGAGTTGTACAGAATATCGATCCCCGTCGAGTGCGCCGCAACGGTGACAATCGCCGCAAAAGGCGACATGACAAGCCCCGCGATAAGCCCGACAAGGATAAATTTAATGCGCGTATAATTCCTTGACAAAAGGAACAGCAGCACGAAACCGCTCATCGTATTGCAGAAAATCGACGCCGCAAGATTCGTCATCGCTTCCGACGAAAACGGCGTTTTTATCATAAATACGATAAGAAGAATCTGCGACAACACGACGTTGCCGGCAAGTGCCACCTTCATATTGACAAGAAGACACAATAAAACCGCGCAAAGGGATATCGGCATTGCGTAAACGTTCAGAACGTCGGCGCAAATCGTGCAAAGTATCGTGGAAATAAGCACCACGACGCCGATAAGAATCAGCACCTTGACGCGGGATTTTTCGGGTGCGTTGTTGTATGAAAACGCATAAAGCGCAGCAAGCAGAAACAGCAATACGCCGATAAGCGCAATCGTGCTTAAAGTTTCCTTCCCCGTGAACGCGCCCTTAAAATTTCCGCCCGAAAACCAAAGCGTGATGAAAACCCAGATAAGAAGCGCGACAAGAAGCAGTATCGAGAATGACAATGCAACAAGTTTACTTTGTCCCGATTCGTTCTCCGAGGCGTTCAAAACGGTTTCCGGCGGAGCGGTCTTTCGTTCTTTTTTTCGCATAATATATAACCTCTTTATCGTGAAGCGTCGATACGTCCTTCGGCGTACACCGTGGCGGTAACGTAATACACGCCGCCCGCTTCAACTTCGTTGATTTCGCGTCGGATCACCCTTGCGTCTTCGGGTACGACCTTTTCGGCTTGTTCGGACGCGCGCTTTATCACGGCGTCTTTCGCCTGCTCGTACGGCAAAGAAATTGTGGTTCCAACGATTTCGTCAAAGGTAATTTCCAAAAAGCCCAGCGGAATCAGAAAACCGCATTCGACCTTTCTTGTTCGCGTTTCGTACAGTTTATACGGGCTTTTCGGAATTTTTCCCGTAAGCCCCATAAAATCGACAACCCTGTACGTCTTGCTGTTTCCGTTTTTTTCATAGGTCGTCATAGAGCCGCCGTATGAAACCGTTGCGGAATATCCGATTATCCCGAAAATTTCGCCGTTTGCGCCCGTGGGCAGGTTGTCCTCGCCCGAGGTAACGTACGGAAAAATCAGTGCGTCGCCGGCTTTCACGCTGTCGCCCGCCTTAAATGCGGGTGTGCCCGAAAACACGATTTGCCGCGTTATCACGGCGTCGACCGCCGAATATAGAGGGATATCCTTTTGTACGTCGACGATTTCGGCACTTTTAAGCGACGGACGAACGCTCACGTATACGGTGCTGCCCGAAACTTTCACGTCCGCAAACGACACGCCGTCGATTTCGCTTATGCGCCTTTCGACATTTTTTGCGTCAACGTCCGACGTTTTTTCCCACCGTTTCACGCCCGATTCCATTAAAACGCCCTTCACCTCGTCGTAAAGATAAGACGGGGCGTCGACGGACACGGTGTAAACGTACCGCGGAATAAGCGCGAACATTACCGCAACCAACGCGAAAAATACGGCGATTGCCCATCGGCGTTTCAAAAATCCGAAAACCGAATTTTTGTCGATACCTTTAACTATTTTGTAATTATAGCATATTGCGTCGAATATTTCAATTACTTTTTGACGGTCGTTAGGTTTTATGCGAAATTTAATGCCGTTTTCCTGACACTCAGCGCGGAAAATCCTGACGTTTTTCTGCAAAAGTTTATTTATGACGGTCGATTTCGACGCGCCCGAAACGGTTACTTCGTCAAAAAACCTATACATAGTCCACCTTTTCGACGATTCCCGATATTACGGCGTCGCGCTCGCTCGTCTCGACAAGCGACAAATTTTTGCCGGATACCGAAAGTATGCGGCTTTTTACCTTAAATCTGATTTCTTCGTCCGAAAAAAACAACAGACCTTTGTGTCCCTCGATTGCCGCGCCGACTTTTCCGAAAACGGTTACGACGGGCGACGCGAATTCCATATTTTCGATTTTCAACGATTTTTTGATTTCATCCAAAAACATACGAAAGAATATGCAAAAATAAATGCGGATATTCTTTTCAATAAAGAAAAACCACCTTTTAGGTGGTTTGTCGCAATTAAAATATTTCAGATTTCTTTTTCCATTATTATCGCGTCGCGGTATTTTCCGTCCACAAACGAAAAGTTTTTGTATCTCCCGACGACCTTAAACCCCGTCTTTTCGTACAGCGACATCGCCCTGTCGTTTTCGTCGATTACCGTCAGATGAACGTTTTTGACGTGCTTCGTCGTCCGCGCGAAATCGAGGATTAAATTCATAAGGTGCGCGCCGATTCCTTTGCCCCAGAATTCTTTCAGCACGCTTATCCCGGCTTCCGCGTTATGCGAAAACCTGCTTGCGGAGTTTGCGGACAGAGTGCCGACTGAAATTATCCTGTCGGAAAGAGTCCCCACGATCATCGCCGACGTCGTCGCGCGGGCAAAACGAGTGATGATTTCTTCTTCCTTTTGTACGTCCGAACCAACGCCCTCGAACCCGAACGATAAAAAGTCCGTCTCGCTTCCTACCTTTTTAAGGTAGGAAAGAATTTCTTTTGCGTCGGATTTTTCGGCAAAACGGAAAATTACTTCCCGTCCGTCGTCAAGCGTCTTTGGATTCATCGTGCTCCTCGTGATAAAGTTTCGCAAGCCCGCCCGTTGCGGTTTCGCGGTAGTTCTTTTTCAGATCCTTGCCCGTTTCGTACATCGTTTCGACAACCATATCGAAAGATATTTTTCTTGTTTCGGTCAGAAAATTTGCAAGGGATACGGCGTTTATCGCGCGCATTGCGGCAACGGCGTTCCTTTCGATGCAGGGGATTTGCACAAGCCCGAAAATCGGATCGCACGTAAGCCCAAGATGATGCTCCATCGCGACTTCCGCGGCGTATTCGATCTGTTCCAGATCCATATCGTAAAGTTCTGCAAGAGCGGCGGAAGCCATACTGCACGCCGTGCCGATTTCCGCCTGACACCCGCATTCCGCGCCCGAAATACTTGCGTTTTGTTTGACAATATTTCCGACGATGCCCGCCGTCGCAAGCGCCCTGACGATTTCCTTGTCGGAAAAACCGCGTTTGTCCTGCATATAAGTAAGCACCGCGGGTACGACGCCCGACGAACCGCACGTAGGCGCGGTCACGATCGTATGCCCGCACGCGTTTTCTTCGCTCACGGCGTACGCGAACGCGCACACAAGCCTGTTTTCACGCGTTTCGGGACTTTCGTCGATATGGCGTTGTCTGAAAAGGAACTTCGCCTTTCGTTGCAGATTAAGACCGCCGGGGATTGTGCCGGAGGCGTCCAACCCGTTTTGCACGGTGTCCTTCATCTGCGCCCATATTTTTTTCAGATAATCGAAAATTTCAGGTCCTTCAACCCTTTCGACATAATCGGGAATACGGATTCTGTGTTTTTTGCAGTACGCCGCGATTTCCGAAAACGAATTGAGGTCGTAAACTTCGGGGGGATCGTACTTTCCGCGCCCGACAATTTCGATTGCTCCCCCGCCCACGCTCAGAACGCGCCATCTGTCAATGACGTTTCCGTGCGATAATGCGATAAGATCCATCGTGTTTTCGTGCGGGATATCCTTTTCTTCGGTGTTGAAAACGACTTCCGTCGGTTTTTTGAGCGTGGAAATAACGATACGGTCGGTGCCATGCCCCTTGCCCGTCATTGCGAGCGAGCCGTAAAGTATGACTTTGAAAGAATCGGCGTCCTTGTAATTTTCGGCAAAAATCTTGCAAGCCTTTTCGGGACCCATCGTATGCGACGAGGACGGACCCGCGCCGATTTTATATAATTCCGTTAATGATTTCATTGTGTCAATATGACAATAAACACTGTCAATTATTCCGTCTTGATAAATTTCTTGTATCCGCCGCTACCGTGCTGTATGCAACGCGAAACGCGCGATAAAGTCGCCGAAGAAATATCGGTGCGCTCAATCACGCGAGCGTAAGTGTTTCCTTCTAGCAAGAGCCTTGCCGCGGTAATACGCTGTGCCATTTGTTCAATTTCCTTATACGTGCAAAGGTCTTCAAAAAGCGTCTTCACGTCGTCTGCGGTTTGCAATGACGCAAGCGTGCTGTAAAGTTCACTGAGCATATCGTCGGTAATCTTTTTATCAATCATAATTCACCTTATCGTTTTATTTCAGTTTCATTATACTTTTATTCTTTAATTGTGTAAAGGAAAAAAGTGCATTTTCTTTCAAAAATTAAATTTATTTCGGCGCGTTTTTACTTAATATTCGTCAAACGTCGATTTTAGTAAAACAAAACAGCCGATTTTTGAGAAATACCAAACGTAAATGCATAAAATCGCCCTGTTCTTTCCAAAAACCGCCGCTTTTCACGGTTTACGATTTGAAACGAAAAAATCAATCACGTTAAATAAAGGTCAAAAAACAAGGTTGTTTGATATACTCCGTATCGCTGCATACTTTAACTCATCGTCAATCCGACTGCTGAGCGGCGGGCTGCGCCCGAACCTTGCGCGCATACTTTATTCAATAACAAAGTTCGATATATTAACTTCATTATTATTTTGTTTTTTATAATCGCGACAATGCAGAATATGATTCTTTCCCGCAAGCGGGAGACGGGATAGCCTCGGCATTGTGTACTTCTTTGATAAACTTCATATCGCTACAAACTTTATCTTTTCGTCAGGCTAATAGCACAACGGCGGCTGCGCCCGAACCTTGCACACATACTTTATTTAATAACAAAGTGTGATTAACTTCATTATTATTCTCTTTTTATATCATTGTGCAAGGTTCGATCCCGTTCTCTCGCGTAAAAAGAAAACGAACACAAAATCGTGTTCGTTTTCTTTTGGAGCGGGAGACGGGATTCGGACCCGCGACTTCCAC